>Ga0209573_1001454_pt1 | contig 36543 bp, 31 predicted proteins | sample TNRBio252014_DNA_FD_185870 | JGI IMG/M metagenome (GOLD analysis project Ga0209573, IMG submission 185870) | Wastewater treatment Type I Accumulibacter community from EBPR Bioreactor in Madison, WI, USA - TNR Reactor_6/25/2014_ DNA (SPAdes)... | ecosystem: Engineered > Bioreactor > EBPR >...
CATCGAGGCCGACCTCGTGGACTGCATGGTCGCCCTCCCCGGCCAGCTCTTCTACAGCACGCAGATTCCCGTCTGCCTCTGGTTCCTCGCGAAAAACAAAAACGCCGACGCCAAACGCGGCTTCCGCGACCGCCGCAAACAGACCCTCTTCATCGACGCCCGCAAACTCGGCACCCTCATCGACCGCGTCCACCGCGAGCTGACGGACGCCGACCTGGAGAAAATCACGTCCACCTATCACGCCTGGCGCTCTGGTTGTTCTGTAGTCCCGCCTTTAGGCGGCTCAGGGAAAGACCGGCTAAAGCCGGGACTACAATACGCCGACATCCCCGGCTTCTGCAAATCCGCCACCACCGCCGAAATCGCCGCTCACGGCCACGTCCTCACGCCCGGCCGCTACGTGGGCGCCGAGGAAGTCGAAGACGACGGCGACCCCTTCGAGGAAAAGATGCCGCGCCTCGTAGCCGAGCTGGCGGGCCAATTCATGGAGTCCGCAAACCTCGAAGCCGCCATCCGCGCTAACTTGAAAGGACTTGGTTATGCCCTTTGATCGCGGACAAAAAGAAACCCCGGACCCTGGCACCGCCGCTGAGGACGGGAGAAGGGCACCCGGGGTGCACGGGTGAAGACTCCACGAATTTCTACCCACGCGCAAGGATGAACCCTGATTTTTTTGACAAAATCCAGCCCGCCCTCGCTGCCGAGCGGCTAGATGCCTATCGTCAGGATCAGGCGGAGCCTCAGGTCGCCCTGGCTCGCTACCTCTGGAACATGGCGCTTTGTGAGGCGCTCTATTTCCCCTTACAAATGGTGGAGATTGCCCTGCGCAACGCCCTCCAGCGCTCCTTGGAAAACCACTTCCACTCACCGCATTGGTATGACGTGCCCGCTTGCTGGCACCTACTCACCACTGCCCAGCAGAGTCAGATTGACGAGGCCAAACAAACGCTGGCACGGCAAAACAAGCCTCTTGCCCCAGGGCGAATCGTCGCGGAGCTGACATTCGGATTCTGGACCGCCTTCTTCAACAAACGCTCCGCCCAAAACCGGGACATCATCCAGATGACCGCCCAGGTTTTTCACTCCGCGCCTAAATCCCAGCGCGACTTCCGCTCCCTGAACCGCCGCCTCACGCTGCTGCGTGAACTCCGCAACCGCGTCTTCCATCACGAGCGCCTCATCCACTGGGCAGACCTCGACAGCCGCCACTTGGCCATGCTGGAAACCATCGGCTGGATCTCCGCCGAATTGCAGGAACTGGCCATCGTGTTGGACCGCTTTCCCTCCATGCGAAAGGCAGGCATCCAGCCTTGGCTGGAAAAACTGCGCCGCCACTGGCCCGCAGCCTCCACCGTGCCAGCCAAGCCCGGCACCATCGAGATCCTGCCAGCCCCGTTGAGCGCCACCAATGGCATCGAGACGCCTTTTGGCCATCGTTGGGGCGGCGATGTCTTCCGACTGTCGCTGGAGCACCTCAGCGCCATGCAGACCGGCCAGACCCTCGCACTCGATGTGATGAACGAATACATCACCTTCCTGCAACTCAGCCCGGAGGCGACGACAAACCTTTCCACTTCCTCCTAGGCATGATTTTTCGATCCACTTTGAAGAGGCCGCGCCTCGTCGCCGAACGGCAGGGGCAGTTCTCTTCACTCCTCTCCCCGTGGGAGAGGTTGGGTGAGGGGGCTTGGCGAGCAGCCAAGATTGCCATCAACGTGTTCTGCGGAGCCTTGGCGAAGCGGGAAGCAAACCTGAGGGGGCTGGGTTATGGCGGGTAACGGCTGGACGCTGAAGAGCATCGAGGAACTGAAGGCTCCAACAAACGGAGCCATCGCCATTGGGCCGTTCGGTTCTCGGATGAAAAGCGACTGCTACGTGCCTTCCGGCGTGCAGGTGATTCGCGGCACGAACATCAGCGATACGCGAATCCTTGTCGGTGAAATGGTCTGCATCACGCCAAAGCTCGCCGACCAACTTGGCAACGCCATCGTCCACGCCGACGACCTTGTTTTCCCTCATCGCGGTTCGATTGGTTTGGTTGGAATCGTCCCGCGCAACAACGTCGAACGCTATGCGCTTTCGAGTAGCCTGATGAAGCTTACCTGTGACCGGAAGCTGGTCGAACCGCTCTTCCTTTTTTACTTCTTCCGCTCCGATAATGGCCGCCACGAATTGCTGAAGAATGCTTCGACTGTCGGAACGCCGGGAATTGGTCAGCCGCTGTCTTCGCTGCGGTCCATCAAAGTCCCGCTCCCACCCCTCGCCGAGCAAAAAGCCATCGCGGCGGTGCTTGGGGCGCTGGACGACAAGATCGAGATGAACCGGCGGATGAACGCCACGCTGGAGGCGATGGCGCGGGTGCTGTTCCAGAGCTGGTTCGTGGATTTCGACCCCGTCCGCGCTAAACTCGACGGCCGCCCCCCAGCGGCCCTCGATCCCGGCACCGCCGCCCTCTTCCCTGCCTCCTTCCAAGATTCATCGCTCGGACACATTCCCAACGGGTGGGAGACAGGTTCAATCCTTCGGCAAGCTGACTTGCTGAGTGGCGGAACGCCTAAGACCGATGTTCCGGCCTACTGGAACGGCGATGTGCCGTGGGCCAGCGCAAAGGATGTTTCCCAATGCGGTGAAGCCTTCCTCGTCTCCACAGAGCGAACCATCACCAAGCAAGGAGTTGAGGAAAGCTCCACGAAGATTATCCCCGCCAATGCAACAGTCGTTGTCGCCCGTGGCGCGACGACTGGAAGGCTCACCATGTTCGGCCACGCGATGGCAATGAATCAAACCTGCTACGGCCTGCGCTCGAAGGTCGGTGCGCCCTTCGCTCTCTACTGCAATGCCCGGCACTTCATCGAACGCCTCGTGCAGGGCGGTCACGGCTCCATCTTCGACACGATCACCACGAGCACCTTTGAAGCGACAGACGTTCTCCTCGCACCGAAGGAAGTCCTGCTCGCCTTCGACAAGCAAGTGACGCCGCTATTCCTGCAAGTTCACGCCAACCTCCACCAATCCCGCACCCTCGCCACGCTGCGCGACATGCTGCTGCCGAAGCTGCTGAGTGGGGAGTTGAATGTGGAAGGACTCAGATTTGCATCATGAACTCGCCCGACAAACTCCACAAGCTCAGCCGCGAAGAGCTCTACGAAAAAGTGTGGTCAACTTCTGGTGTCAAACTGTCGAAGGAACTGGAGGTGTCGGATGTGGCTGTCTCCAAACGCTGCCGCAGGCTGAACGTGCCACGCCCATCCCGCGGTTACTGGGCCAAGATCGAAGCCGGCCATCAGCCCAAACGCCCGCCGCTCCCGCCATTCCTTGAAGCGGCTGCTTCTGAAAAAATGAAACGGGCCGCTGCAAGGAGGACAAATATGCCAGCAGATCCAGATGCCGTGCATCCTTTGTCGGAAGAATTCCTCAGGGCGGTGGAGTCAGCCAAGTTAAGTTATGACAAGAAGCGTGTACATTTGAGAGAACGCGCCCTGCCAGAGGCTGACATCAGCAAGGAGCTGGCGCCACAGGCCGCCAGGGCCTTCAACATGCTGCTGCAAAGGTTGGAGCCGCTTGGCATCAAATTTGGCAAGTCTCTCAGCAAGTATGAGGGAGGACGCTTCCGGCTGGGGAACGATCGGGTGCAGTTCAAAATAGAAGAAGACCTGGTGGAAAAGCCCGCAGACGTTGTTCGGCGTCGCAGGTTCACGTATTCGTCGCCTGACGCAAACAAGGTGCTCAGTGGAAAGCTAAGCTTCACCCTAAAAGCTGAACAATATAGCCCCTCTAGAATTCAGCAGCGCTGGGTCGAGGATGAAAAAGGGCCGCTGGAGGCGATCCTTTCCGAGATCGTGAAATTCATCTGCGACTACTTTGTCGGACTCCAAAAACGTCGTGAGGCAGAAGAGATCGAGCGTGAAAAACAACGTGTCGAGGCCGAGATCCGCTGGAAAAAGCAGCAGGAGGAGGCGGCGCGGCGCAGACAAGAAGAACTGGAACAAAAGCAGTCGGAGGCCAGGCGTAAGCATCCTGGGCTGCTGGAGGGTGAGTCGCAGCACCGTAGAGATGACCTAGCCAAGGCCGCCGAATGGTGGAGGCTTCATCAATCAGTGGTCAGTTTCATCGCGGAATGTGAACGGCGCTGGCGGAACTCTGGTGAAAGACAATTGACTCAACAGCAACAGGAGTGGCTGGCATGGGCTCTGGAAACGGCGAAGGCGATGTCTCCGTTTGAGAACGGTTATCCAGACCCTGCGAGAGACGGGACCTTTGATCCGGCAGATTTTCCTTTTGGCGGTTCTTGGCCCGAAACACGCAAGTTTCCGCAGCCGCCCACCATGCCGCAGATGCCTGCGCCTGTAGTTCTGCAGCAGAACTATGGAAGTCCGAGTTACAGCGCTCCGGCACCAAAGCCCTACCCATTCTGGCTGAAGTATCAGCGTTGATAACGTTTCTTTGCTCCTGGCATGACTTCAAACTCACTCAACGAATCCATCGTCGAAGAAGCCGCCCTCGAATGGTTTGGGGAGTTGGGCTATGCGGTCGGGCACGGGCCGCACCTCGCGCCCGGTGAACCGGCGGCGGAGCGGGATTCGTTTTCTGAAGTGGTGCAATCTCGCTTTGCTCGAACCCTCACCCCGGCCCTCTCCCAAAATGAGAGGGAGAAGCGCGAGGCCATCCGGCGGCTGAACCCGGCCATTCCCGATGAGGCGCGGGAGTTGAGCTTTGCGGAATCTAAAACCCTTTAACCCCGAGACACCCATGAGTGAAACGCTGAACTTTTACTGTGATGAAAGCTGCCACCTGCTGAATGATCGTCAGAAGGTGATGACGCTGGGAACGGTGTGGTGCCCGATGGAGCGGCGGCGGGAGATCAGCGAACGGCTGCGCGAGATCAAGGCACGGCATGGGCTGCCGCCTGCCTTTGAAGTGAAGTGGGGCAAGGTGTCACCTGCCAAGGCGCTGTTTTACCAGGACTGGCTGGATTTTTTCCTGGATGACGATGACCTGCACTTCCGCGCTGTGGTGGTGCCGGACAAGAGCGTGCTGAATCACGACGGCTTCGGCCAGACGCATGATGACTGGTATCACAAGATGTATTTCGTGCTGCTCTCGGTGCTTTTGAAGCCGGAGAACAAGCACCGCATCTACATCGACCTGAAGGACACGCACAGTGCCCGGAAGATGACGAAGCTGCATGAAGTGCTGTGCAACAACGCCTATGACTTTGACCGGAAGATCATCGAGCGGGTGCAGGTGGTGGCCTCTCACGAATCGGAGTTGGTGCAACTAGCTGACTTGTTGGTAGGCGCGGTGAGCTACGCCAACCGAGGTCTGTCAGGCAATGCCGGCAAGGAACAGCTCATCTCCCGGCTCAAGAAACGCACGAACAAGCATCTGACGCAGACGACCCTGCTCAATGAGAGGAAGGTAAACCTCTTGATTTGGAAAGGGGGCGAGGCGGGCGTATGAGCGAGCCGCCCGACTTGGTCGAAGTGGATGACTTTCCCGGTGCTGACTTTGGCAGCCGATGGAAGGTGTATCTGGAGGATATTTACCAGCGCTACCTGCGGTCTGTCGCGAAAGGTGGACTTACCTTCCGTGGTAAGCGGGTGAACTGCCAGTTCCGCCCCGAAACGCATGGCAAGCACTTCGCCTTCTGGCACATGATGCAGGAGGGGAGCGGAGGGCGCAGTGAAGATGATCGGACGATTGATCCCGAGCGCTGCCGCCGGGTGGATTGGATCGCCTGGGTGATCGCGAACGCTGGGACACATCCTGGCATCCGTGTCTTCCAGCAGACGACGCGCTGGGGTGAGACCTCCTGGGTGCTCTGGCTCTACGAGCATGATTACGCGGTCATCCTTTGGGAGCGGAAAGACTACTACCTGCTCAAGACGGCCTTTTACCCAATCTACAAACGCAAGAAGGAGGAACTGGAACGTGACTGGAAGGCGTTTCAGGCTGGAAATGGCTGAGGCCGCCCCTTGCGGGACGGCCTCGAAATCTCCTTTCACACATGGTGAATGAAACGCTTTAAATAGACACACCCGGCATCCGAATGTCAAAACTTCTTTATCATAGCTTTTTGCCCGCTCATTTTGGGCCTGATTTCTTGTTTAAACGCAAACCGACGAACCGACCGCCAGCACGCCCAACCCCCTTATTTTCAAAGGATTTCTTGTTTAAACGCAAAACTGCCAACCCATGAGCCTCAACGAATCCATCGTCGAAGACGCCGCGCTCGAATGGTTCGGGGAGCTGGGCTATGCGGTCGGGCACGGGCCGCATCTCGCGCCCGGTGAACCGGCGGCGGAGCGGGATTCGTTTTCTGAGGTGGTGCTGTTGGGGCGCTTGCGCGAGGCCATCCGGCGGCTGAACCCGGCCATTCCCGAGGAGGCGGGGGAAGATGCTCTGAGAAAGGTGCTGCGAGTGGGGACGCCTGCGCTCACGCAGACGAACCGCGCCTTTCACCGGATGCTGCGGGATGGTGTGCCGGTGGAGTATCCCCGGCCCGATGGCAGCATCGCTGGCGATCATGTGCGTCTGGTGGATTTCGACGATGTGCGGGCGAACGACTGGCTGGCGGTGAACCAGTTCACGGTGATCGAGGGCCAGCACAATCGCCGTCCAGATATCGTGGTCTTCGTCAACGGTCTGCCGCTGGGCTTGATCGAACTGAAGAATGCGGCGGATGAGGACGCGACGATCTGGAGCGCCTACGCGCAGCTTCAAACCTACAAGGCAGAGATTCCCACGCTGCTGCATTACAACGCGGCACTGGTGGTGAGCGATGGCCTTCAGGCGCGCATGGGTTCCGTGACGGCAAACCAGGAGTGGTTCAAGGTCTGGCGCACGATTGACGGGCAGCGTGACGCTGCACCCGGTTCTTTGGAATTGGAGACGCTCATCCGGGGCGTGTTCGAGCGGCAGCGGTTCCTCGACCTGCTGCACCATTTCATCGTCTTCGAGGAAGACCCGGACTCGGGCGCGCTGCACAAGATCATCGCGGGCTACCATCAGTTCCACGCGGTGAATGCGGCGGTGGAGGAAACGGTGCGCGCCAGCGGGATGAGCGAGACCGGCAGCGTGTTGCGCGAGGACGCGGGCACCTACTGGGCCGGGCGTCAACGCGGTGGCAAGCCGGGCGACCGTCGCGCGGGCGTGGTCTGGCACACGCAGGGCAGCGGCAAGAGCTTCTCCATGCTCTTCTTCGCTGCGCGCGTGGTGCGACATCCGGCGATGCAGAACCCGACGCTGGTGGTGCTGACGGACCGCAACGATCTCGACGATCAGCTTTTCGGCCAGTTCCAACGCTGCGCGGACATCCTCGGACAGACGCCGGTGCAGGCCAGCGGGCGCGAGCATTTGCGCGAGCTGCTGAACCGGGCGAGCGGCGGCGTGGTATTCACCACCATTCACAAGTTTGCGGCAGAGAAGGGCGAGCTGATGCCCGAGCTGAGCGCGCGGCAGAACATCGTCGTGATCGCGGATGAAGCGCACCGCAGCCAGTATGGCTTCGGCGGCAAGGTGAATGAGAAGACCGGCGAGATGTCCTACGGCTTCGCCAGCAACCTGCGCGATGCCTTGCCGAATGCGTCGTTCATCGGCTTCACCGGCACGCCCATCGAGAAGACAGACGCGAACACGCGGGCGGTCTTCGGCGATTACATCAGCATCTACGACATCCAGCGGGCGGTCGCCGACAAGGCCACGGTGCCGATCTATTACGAGAGCCGCATTTCCAAACTCAGCCTGAACGCCGCCGAGCTGCCGAAGATCGACGCGGAGTTTGAAGAGATCACCGAAGGCGAGGAGCTGACGAAGAAGGAGAAGCTCAAGACGAAGTGGGCCGCGCTGGAGGCGCTGGTGGGCGATCCGAAACGCATCGCGCTCGTGGCCGCCGATCTGGTGGCGCATTTCGAGAAGCGCGTGGAGGCGATGGACGGCAAGGCGATGATCGTCTGCATGAGCCGCCGCATCTGCGTGGACCTCTACAACGCACTCATCAAGCTGCGCCCCGAGTGGGCGGAGGGCGCTGAAGTAGCTTGCCTTTCCAAAGGCGAGACTCAGGGGGCGGCGGGAGCCCAGAACTCGGCTCTGGAGAGCCAAGCTACGGCGGGGGCGCGAACGATTCTCAAAGTCGTGATGACCGGCAGCGCCGAAGACGGCCCCGAGTGGCAGAAGCACATCGGCAACAAGAAGCAGCGGCGGGATCTGGCGAACCAGTTCAAGGACGTGAAGAACCCCTTCAAGATCGTGATCGTGCGCGACATGTGGCTGACCGGCTTTGACGCGCCCTGCCTGCACACGATGTATGCCGACAAGCCGATGCAGGGTCACGGCCTCATGCAGGCCATCGCCCGCGTGAACCGCGTCTTCCGTGACAAGCCCGGCGGGCTGGTAGTCGATTACCTCGGTCTCGCCGATCAACTCAAGAAGGCGCTCATCACCTACACCGAGAGCGGCGGCCAGGGAAACCCGACCTTTGACACGGCGCAGGCCATCGCCGTGATGCTGGAGAAGCACGGCATCGCCTGCGACATGATGCACGGCTTCAACTGGGACAAGTGGACCAGCGGCAAACCGACCGAGCGCCTGCAACTCATCCCCGCCGGACAGGAGCACATCCTCGAACAGGAGGACGGCAAGAAACGCTGGGTGCAGGTGGTGACGGAGCTTTCCCGCGCCTTTGCCCTCTGCGCTGCCAGCGATGAAGCCACGGCGATCCGCGACGACGTGAGTTTCTTCCAAGCCCTGCAAGCCGCGCTGAACAAGCAGAGCAGCACCAACCGCAAGACACCCGAGCAGATCGACGCCGCGATCCGCCAGCTCGTGAGCAAGGCCATCACCACCGAAGGCCAGGTGATCGACGTCTTCACTGCCGCTGGCTTGCCCAAGCCCGACATCAGCATCCTCAGTGACCAGTTCCTCGCCGAAGTGCGCGGCCTCAAGCATAAGAACGTCGCCGCCGAGCTGCTGGAGAAGCTGCTGAAGGACGAACTCAAGGTGCGCTCGAAGCGCAACCTCGTGCAGAGTCAGGTCTTCAGCGAGAAGCTCAAGAAAACCCTCAACGCCTACCACAACCGCGCCATCAGCACGATGCAGGTCATCGAAGAGCTGATCAAACTCGCCAAGGACCTCGACGCCGCGACCAAACGCGGTGAAGACATGGGGCTGACGGACGACGAGATTGCCTTTTACGACGCCCTCGCCGCAAACGACAGCGCCGTGCAAGCGATGGGTGACGACAAGCTGAAGCTCATCGCGGCGGAGCTGATCACGCAGGTGAAGAAGAGCGTGACCATCGACTGGACACTCCGCGAAAGCGCACGAGCCAAGATCAAGGTGATGGTGAAACGCATCCTGAACAAACACGGCTATCCGCCGGACTTACAGGAGGAGGCCGTGAAGACCGTGCTCGCGCAGGCGGAGCTGCTTTGCGCGGAGTGGGTGTGAGAAGTGGCTCTCAGAACAACCCGGCGCGCTGCAACCGAGCCGCCCAAGCCTGCTGACGCTCGCCTATCGTGTCCCCTTTGCCGATGTTCAGCCGCAGCGGCATGAGTTCCAGAGAGGAGAGTGGGAAGGCTCCGCCGCCTGAGTGTCGCTGACGTTTGTGTTTTCCTCCTCCTGTTGCGGCGCGACAGGACTACTTTCCTTTTCGCGCAATAAACACATCCACCTGCTGGCCGACATAGAGGCTCTCGCCCTGGGGCTTTTCGAGCTCGTAGATGATCTGGAGCACGCGGGTGTCCACGCGCTCGGTGCTGGCACCGGTGAGGGAGACCTTGGGGATGACGTAGGGCTCGATGCGGACGAATTTCACGGTGAACTTCCGCGTGGAGTCGCTCTTGAGCGACATCGTGGCGGGGCGGCCGGGGGCGACGCCCATGGCGTTTTGCTCATCGACGTCGGCGCGGACGTGAAGGGTGGAGATGTCGCCGAGAACGAGGGCGGGCAGGCGGTTCTGCGGGGAGGCGTATTCGCCAGCGCGGATGTTTACCTGGAGGATGGTGCCGTCTCGCGGGGCTTTGACGGTGAGGCGGTCGATGAGCAGCGCGGTCTGCTGCACGTCGGCCTTGGCGGCGGAAAGCTGCGCGTCTGCGGCCTGCTGCTGCGCTTTGGCGACGAGGACATCGTTGCTGCGGTTGCGCAAATCGTCCTGGCTGATGGCACGCTGGTCGGTCACGGATTTGAGGCGGTCGAGCATGTCCTGCACCTTGGCGAGTTCGGCGCGGCTGACCTCCAAGTTGGCCTGCGCGACGGCGATGGCGGCCTCCTGCCTGAGCAGGGATGCGCGCAGTTCGCGGTCGTCGAGAATGAGCAGTGGCTCACCTGCCTTGATCACCTGATTGACCTCGATTTTGACCTCTTTCACCAGCCCGGCCACGGGCACGCCGATGGCGACGTTCTCGCCCTTCGCTTCCAGAATGCCGGTGGCGGCGATGTCATCCGGCGCGTTTTTTTGCGGCGGTGCGACGGGCGGCGGCGGAATGGCGGTCTCCTGGCTGCGGAGCTGTTGCAGCACCGATCCCATGGCCAGCACTCCGGCGATGGCGAGGATGAAGGTGGAGTAGCGGATCGCGGTGGAGACGAGGTTCATGCGGGAGAGTAAATGACGAATGAGGAATGCGGAATGACGAATGTGCGGAGGTTTACGTCTGGCGGGTGTGGTTGGAGCAGCTTGCGCGGTGAACGCTGCGCTCTAGGCTGCGTTCATGGACCGACCCGCCGCCATCGCCCAGATCCGCGAATCCTGCAAAAACATCGCCCTTCAGTTCATGAAGATTCATCCCGCCGTGCCCGGCCTGGCGGATGAGGAGACGCAGAAGGAGTGCTTCCGCTGCGTGCATGAGATGACCGTGCTGCTGGAGACGATCAAAAAGAAGATCGGACGCCTGGAGCGCTCGGACGACAGCACACTTCTCTGACATTCGGCTTACTTGCCTCGCCTGCGGCACCAACGACATTTTCCCATGAGACGCCTCCTCTTTTCCTGCCTCCTGCTCACCTCCGGCCTGCATGCCGAGGTGAAGCTGCCCGCCGTGTTTTCTGACGGCATGGTGCTGCAGCAGCTTCAGCTCACACGCATCTGGGGCACGGCTGACACCGGTGAGGAGGTCAAATTGACCTTTGGCGAGCAGACACACAGCATTTTGACCGACTCCACGGGGAAATGGTCCATCACGCTGAATCCGATGAACGCGAACGCCACGCCAACCGATCTCGTGGTGGCAGGGAAGAACACGATCACGCTGAAAAACGTGCTCGTGGGCGAGGTGTGGATCTGCTCCGGCCAGTCGAACATGCAATGGACGGTGAAACAGGCGGGCAATGCCGAGGCCGAGATCGCCGCCGCGAAGCATCCGCAGATTCGCATGTTCAATGTGGAGCGTGCCCCGAGCCTGACGCCGCAGGCTGACTGCAAGGGTGCGTGGAAAGAGGCCACGAGCGCGAACGTGGGCGATTTTTCCGCCGTTGGTTACTTCTTTGGCCGCCACCTGCATCAGGTGCTCAAGGTGCCCGTGGGCCTGATCAACACCTCCTGGGGTGGCACACGCATCGAGGCCTGGACGAGCGCTGAGGCTCTCGAAGAACGTCCCTGCGCCAGCGAGATGCTCGCCGACTGGAAAGACCATGTCAGCAAGTGGGATGCCGCGAAGGAGCAGGCCGCGTTTGAGAAGCGCAAGGCCGACTGGGAGGCGCTGGTGAAGCAGACCGACGCGGAAAACGCCAAACTGCCCGCGGACAAGAAAAAAGCCAAGCCGCAGGCACCACGCCCGGCTGATGATCCGAACACGACACCGCATCGTCCCAGCGTGCTTTTCAACGGCATGGTCGCGCCGCTCGTGCCCTACGGCATCAAGGGGGCCATTTGGTATCAGGGTGAGTCGAATCAGAAGCGCGCCTTCCAGTACCAGGAGCTGCTGCCCACCCTGATCAATGACTGGCGCAGGCAATGGGTGGACGCCTTCTCCTTCTACATCGTGCAACTGGCGAACTACGGCAACCGCCTGCCGGTGGCGAAGGTGGCGGGAGTGCCGGACACCTGGGCCGAGCTTCAGGAAGCGCAGACGCTCACCGCCCAGACGCTCGACAAATGCGGCATCGCCATCATCAACGACATCGGCGAGCAGAACGACATCCATCCGAAGAACAAGCAGGAGGTGGGGCGTCGGCTGGCCTTGTGGGCCTTGGCGAAAGACTACGGCAAGAGCGGTACCGAATACTCCGGCCCGCTTTACCTTTCCTCCGTGGTTCAGGGGGACAAAGTGCGCGTGCAGTTCACCCACACAGGCGCTGGTTTGAAAACCCGCGACGACGGCGAGCCGAAGCACTTCCAGATCGCAGGCGCGGACAAAAAATGGGTGTGGGCCAAGGCGAAGATCGAGGGCAGCGAGGTCGTGGTGTGGAGCGAATCCGTGCCGCAGCCCGTCGGCGTGCGCTACGCCTGGGCCGCGTGGCCGGAAGGCGCGAACCTCATGAATGCCGAGGGTCTGCCCGCATCATGCTTCCGCACGGATGACTTCATTCCCTCCACGATTGGCGTCGTCTCGCCCTTCAAGGAGAACACGCCCGCCTCGGTGGCACCGGTGAAACCGTGATCGTCTGCCCACGCGTGTCTCTCTTCCTCGCCGACTCCGATTCTCTCGCCTTCCTCGCGGATGAACTGCGCCGCAGCGCCCCGGAAGCGGCTCAAACGGAGATCGCGGGCCTCGGCATCGCTGCCGATGTGAAGCTGGACGGCCTCTGGCTGGCCTTTGCCCGGCAAACGCTGCCAGACGCGGTCGAAGTCAGCGCCGCGTCGATCAATGCCTGGGCGGATCGTATCATCGACGCCGTCGTCGGTCATTTCCCGGATGACCAGCCCTGGCGTCTCCATCTCTGGCCGCAATACGGCGAGGGCAGGGCAGGGCTGAACCGCTGCGAGCTGATCCGCGCGAGCGTAATCGAGCGAATGAAGAAAAAGCGCCGGCATCTGTTGCGGTCCATGATCGACTCAGACGCCGTGTTTGATGCGCAAACCTCCCTCGCTCAGTGCATCCTCACCTCGCCTGAGGCAGGCTGGCTCTCCACCAGCCTCGCGCCGTTGCCGCATACGCACCGCCATCTGATTTCGAGCTTCCCACGCGGCGAGGTGCCGCTGGCGGATGACAAAAGCGCCCCCTCACGCGCCTTCACGAAGCTCGTCGAGTCCGAGCATCGCCTGGGCCGCCGCATTGAGCGCGGCCAGACCTGCGTCGATCTCGGTGCGTCGCCGGGAAGCTGGAGCTACGTCGCGATTCAACGTGGCGCGCACGTCATCGCCGTGGACCGCTCCGAACTGCGCGAGGACTTGATGCGCAGCCCGCGCCTGCGCTTTGAAGCCGCCGACGCCTTCAAATACCAGCCGCCGCAGACCGTGGACTGGCTTGTGTGCGATGTCATCGCCGCCCCGCAGCGCAGCATCGACCTCCTGCTCGAATGGCTGCGAGGGAAACGCATGCGGAACTTTGTGGTCACCCTCAAGTTCAAAGGCCTCGACGAGTACCCGCTGCTCGAAACCCTCAAGCGTGAAGCCCCGCCCCTCTGCGCCGAATTTCATCTGTCCCGCCTCTGCGCGAACAAAAACGAAGTCTGCGCCTTCGGGGTGGTGTGACGGGGTATTGGGCAGTATGAAGCTAGAGGTTCTTTTTTAGCTTCTTGACCTCGTACTCTGAAGTTTTGAGGGTTAACGCAATTTCAAAGTCTGTCAGTCCTTGTTGTTTGAGATAGTTTACAACCTGAACTCGTCGAGCAGCGGCTGATTCAAATTCCTCTTTGAGAAGGTCAGCTTGACCTCTTTCGTTGCCCATATCGACATGGGTTTCTAGATTCTGCCAATACATCGGTGTGTGTGGTCTGTGGCCTTTGATGCCTTCATATCCAAGCAGTTCTGCGATCAGTGTTAAAAGGCTAAATACCAGCCCCCATTGGGCGTCGTCGCCTCTCCAGCGCTTCTTCGTCAAGCTCTCCAACAGATAGGACACCCTTTCTCGATGTTTTTGGGTTGTGTCGAGTTCCTGCGCATCGCGAACTAATGTTTTGAGCAATCGGTGAATCCACTCTTCGCGGGTGTCTTCATCAAGGCAGTGTCCTGCAATATGATAGGCATCATCACCAAACACTCTGCGCATGCAGTGCTCGAACGCCATGCCGTATTCCCAAGTTGTTCTTTGTCGTTCCATCGGGCGAAACTTGGCCCAAACAACACAGCAAGCAAGACGTGGAAGTCGATGTTGCCATGGAACAAGAAATTCCAGATAGCCTCAATACTCCAGCAGCGCCTTGATTACTTTCCGCTCGCTCACGGCCTTGAACGCGTCGGTGATACGGTCCAGCGGGAAGCGGTGGGTGATGAAGTCGGCGGAGGTGAGTTTGCCTTCGCGAATCCATTGGCAGAGCGCGGTCTGCGATTCCTTCTCGTGGCGGCGCGTCGGCCACTGGTGGACGAAGAGGTTGAAGTTGAAGTCGGCCTTCGATTTGTCGATGTGCAGGACGCCATGCGTCAGCACACCGTAGATGCAGTGCGATCCGCCGCGACGCAGCAGCGGTAGGCCCTGCTGCACGATGTCAGGAAGGCCGACGGCGTCGATGACGGCATCGAGCTTCTTGCCGCGAATCTTCGCCAGTTCGCCGATCTCAAGATCACTAGGCTTGAAAGCCGCGTCGGCTCCAAAGGCGAGCGCCTTGGCTTGTTTGTCGGCATGGCGGTCCACGATGCCGATCCAGCCGAGTCCAAACAGCCTGCCAAGCTTCACAAAACTCAAGCCGACCGGTCCGGCACCGTAGATGAGCACGTCATCGCCGGGTTGAAGATGGAAATCGCGAAACGCGCCCAAGACCTCGCGCCAGGTGCAGAGCAGCACGGCCTGCTCGGGTGGAATGTCGGCATCGACGCGGGTTTGAATCTCAAACACCTCGACCCAGCCATGCGCTTCATCCGCCACGCCATCGGCGACCATCGCGTCGTGGTCATTCGCCAGCGTGAACTCGCCAAAACCACCCCAGCCGGAATCCACGCCCTCTTTTTGCAGATCAAACACGAGTCCGCCCACGGCGCGATCTCCCACTTGGAAGTTTTTCACCTTGTCGCCGACCTCGACCACGATGCCGACGCTTTCATGGCCGAGGGCGAAGGGAAACTTGTCCTCCATGCCCGGAAATTTGCCGCCGAGCAGCTCGGAGTCCGTGCGGTTGCACAGGCAGGCGCATTCCGTGCGAACCAGCGCCTGATACGGCCCCGGTTTCGGCTGCGGCGTGTCGAGGATGGCGAGTTCTCCGGGCGAGATGGCGATGACGGACTTCATGGGCCGCGCATCGAACACGCGTGTCGTTCCAGTGCAAGCAATGAGATGTCATTCGCCATATCTGCACTGGAAATCTGCCCGTTTCTTGCTTTGAAAAAGCCTCCCCATGCTCCGCACCCTGCTCGACTACCTGCTCTGGCCCCTGATTCTCATCGCCGCCCTAATTCCGACCGGCATCGGCATCGCCAACGGTCACGGACCTCTGGCCTTCAACCTCACTTACTTCAGTCTCGCGGCGCTGCTGTTCGTGCTGGAAAAGCTGCATCCGCATGAGCAACAGTGGCTGCATTCGGATGGCCAGGAACTCCCCGATCTGGCGCACACGGCCTTCACCAAGTCCTTCGTGCAGTTGCTCATCATCTCGATGACCTGGCTCGGACTGGCCAGCGTGGTCGGGGGTGATCAAGGCACCGGCTTCTGGCCGAATCACTGGCCGATGTTCTTCCAAGTGTTGCTGGGCCTCGTCGTGGCCGAGTTCGGTCTCTACTGGGCGCACCGCATCGCGCATGAGTGGATGCCTCTGTGGTGGTTCCACGCGGTGCATCACAGCTCGAAGAAGCTGTGGTTCTTCAACACGGGCCGCTTCCACATCATCGACACGCTCAAAAGCGCGGCCTTCTCGGCCCCGCTGCTGGCGCTGGCAGGTGCGCCGAAGGATGTGGTGCTCTGGTTCGGTGCCATCACGGCCTACATCGGCTTCCTGACACATGCGAACATCCAGATGCGCTTCGGCTGGCTGAATTACATTTTTAACACGCCCGCCCTGCATCGCTGGCATCACTCCATGGACCTGCGTGAGGGAAACAAAAACTACGGCGAGAACCTGATGCTCTGGGATTTGATCTTCGGCACCTTCTACGACGACGTGAACCGCCGCCCCCCCGTCGAGATCGGCATCAAGTCCGCGATGCCGAAGTCCTTTTGGGGCCAGATCGTGGAGCCCTTCCGCTGGAACAAGTTCCAGACCGCCGCCAAGGCGGGCGAGGTGAAGCGCGAATTGCTCTGATCTCCACACCAAGAGGCGGCGCACATCGCCCTGAAAACGACTTGCCGCCTTACGTCGCTCATGCGAAGCATCGCCTCCGAACAAAGCGCCCGTAGTTCAACGGATAGAATGGTGGTCTCCGAAGCCGCATATCCAGGTTCGATTCCTGGCGGGCGCACCACTTGGCAACCCAAGTTTAGGAGCACAGGGACCGCGACGGCACTCGTCGGATTCACCCGACGCTGATCTGCCCCTCATGCACACCGGCTTGCAGTTTCACAGGCGCACTGGTGTGGTTGTGAATCACGGCGTTGCCTTGGAAGATGACACCGGGGCCGCATTCGACTGGGCCATGCACTAGCAGGGTGCGGCAATGCAGCAGACTGGGGGTGTGCGGGAAGTTTTGTTCCAGGCCGTCCACCAGTTTGCAGAGCTTCTGATCGAGATGCAGATGCGGCGGTTGGCCGTCGCGGTCTGGGTGCAGGCGCAGGCAGAAATCCTCGGTTAGCTCATACGCATCCGAGCGCACAGCCAGGAGATCGCTGGTGGTCTTCACGGGTGCGAAGCGTGTGCGTGAGACCTCAATGGCACCCGCGCTCTGGAAGCACTCGATGGCCGCTCCCATGGCGGTTTCCACCTGAACGACGGCAGGTGAGCTGCCATCGCGCGGATCGACCGTTTTTTTGTTCATGATCGGCGGCAGCGGAATGAGGCCGTCGTTCTCCTCCAGCGCGGTTTTGAGCGCCTGGAGATCGATCCATAGGTTATTCGTGTTGAAGTAGCGATGCAGGTCAATGTTTTGAAAATGGCTCTCGTCCTCCTTCGGGCACTGGGCAGACTCGCGCAGCAGGAAGCGACCGTCCCGCAAGCGCACGGCGAGATGCCCGCCTTTTTTGTCCGACTCGGTGCGTCGAGTGACCTCCATGGCAAACGGCATGCCGCTGTCTGCGAACCAAGCGAGGATGGCCGGATCGAGCGTGGCACCGAGGTTGTCGGAGTTCGACACAAAGGCATAGCGCACACCACTGCCAAGCAGGCGCTGCAGCCAGCCTGAGCCAACAAGGCAGGCGTAGATGTCCCCATGGCCCGGCGGGCACCATTCCTGATCGGGATTGGCCGGCCAAGTCGCAGGCTCAAGCGAACCGGCCAGCACCTTGGGCACCTTGTTCTGCATGAGTTCCCACGTCTCTCGGCCGCCCAGCTCTGGGAAACGCGCCGCGAGATGCGCGGCGGTGTCAGCGGAGGTGCTAAAGCTGTTCATCAGCATGAAGACTGGCACTTCACTGCCGGTTTGCGCACGCAGGCGAAGAATCTGCCGCGCGATCAAATCGAGAAACGTGTCCGCTCCACGCACTGGCAGCAGGGACTTTGCCTTCTCCAGGCCCATGCCGGTGCCCAAGCCGCCGTTGAGCTTGATGAGCACGGTTTGCTGGAGCAATCCGGCGGCACGGTCCGCAGTCGGAGCCGTGAGCGCGTCAGCGCATGGCAGATCCTTGGCGGGTGAGATCGTTGCCTCTGGAATCATTCCCGTCTCACCTGCCAGCAAGGCCGCGTAGCTGCCGCGAAAGGCGCGGATGGCGGAATCGCTCAGGCCGGCGGCCTGCATTTTCTGACGGAAGGGCGCAAAGGACGTTTCTAGACTCTCGGGAGTGCGGGTTGGGCTGCTCATGCAGTGAGGCTAGAGGATCGGTGTGCCATGGCAAATGATGATTCCTTGCGCATGACTGGAAACACCGAACCATGGGGCAGATTCAGGCGTATCTCGTGCACTTGATTCATGGACATTTCCCCGAAGACTTCTTCCGCCAGCCAATTTGTGCTGCCACGCACACTGCCCATGATCGTACTCGACGGCTGCTACCATTTTCCGGGCTGCCACCTGCCGCTGTTCATCTTCGAGGAACGCTACCGGCTCATGCTCGACCACGCCTTGCACACCGACCGCATGTTCTGCGTGGGGGTCAGCGAAAGTGACGTTGACGTGCTCCCTGTGGTCACGGCGGGACTGATCCGCGCCTCGATGAAAAACGCGGACGGCACCTCGCAGGTCATGCTCTTTGGTGTGAACCGCATGCGCATCACTGGCTGGGAGCAGGTGAAGCCCTTCCGCATCGCGCAGGTCGAGCCGTTACTGGCGAAGTCGGCGCCGCCCGAGGCGCTGCGTGAGTTGAAACTGCGGGCGCTCGAACTCCTGCCGCTGCCCACGGATGACAGTTGTGAGAGCATGCAAAAGCTGCGCAAAGGGCTGGAGCAGATGGACGAGGACGAAACCGTCTGCGACATCATCGCCTTCCACTTTTTGCGTGAGAAGGCCGGACTCCGCGCCCTGCTCGAAGAAGTCTGCCCGCTGCGCCGCTATGAGAGGCTGATTGCCGAGCTGAAGAAGGCGCAGGATTGACGCTCATTCCTCATCCCGCACCGGATTCGTCAGCGTGCCGATTTTTTCAATCTCCACGCTCACCACATCGCCATCCTTCATAAAGACCGGCGGCGTACGGGCCATGCCCACACCATGCGGCGTGCCGGTCAGGATCACGGTTCCTGGCATCAGCGTGGTGCTGCCGCTCAGGAACTCGATCAGAGTCGGCACATCGAAGATCATGTCGTTCGTGTTCCAGTCCTGCATCGTCTCGCCATTCAGCACCGTCTTGATCGCCAGGCTGTTCGGATTCGGAATCTCATCCGCCGTCACCAGCACGGGCCCTAGCGGGCAGAAGGTGTCGAAGGATTTCCCTCGGCACCACTGACCGCCACCGCCGGATTTCTGCCAGTCGCGGGCGCTCACATCGTTCGCGCAGGTGTAGCCCAGCACATGCTTCAAGGCGTCCGCACGGCTCACGTTCTTCGCCTCCTTGCCAATGATGACCGCCAGCTCGCATTCGTAATCCACTCGGTCGCTTTTCAAATGCGTGGGCAGCAGGATCGGCTCGCCGGGATGCTGGATCACATTCGGCAGCTTCATGAACACCACCGGATGCTGCGGGATCGCCGCCTTCGTCTCCTCCGCATGAAATTTGTAGTTCAACCCGATGCACACGATCGCGAAGGGCTGGATCGGCGTCAGCAGCTTCACCACCTCCGCTTGGCGTTGTGTCACGCGATGTTCGCCAAAGATGGCGCCTTCAATGACGAGCGCCGTTCCATCAGCCTGTTGCGCGGCTTGCGCGATGTTTCCCTGTGAGTCGGAGTAGCGGATGATTTTCATGGTTCAGGCATTACGACGGTTCCAGGCCACCAATTCCTCGTATTTGGCTCCGGTGCCGCCAAACAAGTCCAACGCGCTGCCCACCGTGCCGTCCACACGACCGTGGCTCAGCTCGTTAATGCGCTTCAAGTCATCGAGGTGACGAATCCCGCCCGCATACGTCATCGGAATCGGTGAATGCTCACCCAGGAAGGTCACCAGCGTTTCGTCAATGCCCTCGCACTTGCCCTCGACATCCACCGCATGGATCAAAAACTCCGCGCAGTGTCCGGCGAGCCATTTCAGCGACTCTGGCGTCACATCCAGCGTCGTCAGCGTCTGCCAGCGGTTCATCGCCACCGTCCAGCCATTCGCCGTCGCTTTGCAGCTCAGGTCGATCACGAGTTTTTCACGACCAGCAGCCGCGACCATCTTTTCGAGCCGCGTTTCGCTGAAGGTACCGTCGGTTTCAAACAGATAGCTCGTCACGATCACATGGCTGGCACCCGCATCGAGATATTCCGCCGCATTGCAGGGCCGGATGCCGCCGCCGATCTGCAAACCGCTCGGAAAGGCGCTCGCAGCCGACTTCGCGGCTTCTTCATTGCCTTTGCCGAGCAGGATGACGTGGCCGCCGGTCAGTCCATCGCGCCGATACAACTCCGCATACCACGCCGCGTCGCGATCGCTCACAAAATTCGTCTTCAAGCCCGTGCCATCGTCCCGCAGAGAAGAGCCCACGATCTGTTTCACGCGGCCGTCGTGGAGGTCAATGCAGGGGCGAAATCGGGTCATGGGGAGGTCAAGGAGTAGTCAAGAGAGTCAAGGCGTGGTCAAGAGGCCATGCGCCCGTCCTGACTCCTTGACAGCGAAGCCCTTGACCTCTTGACCATCTCTGCTTCCTTCCGCCCGTCCATGACCTTCTCCGCCCCGGCTCTGCTTCTCCTTTCCCTGCGACTTACGCAAGGGTAGGCGGCCCGCGTTTCCTCGTCATGCCATCCTTGCCGTCACGTCACGGCAGCTTTTTAATCCAGGCACCCTTCCGGTCCTTCTCAACTTCGTTACCTTCGTTTTCTCATGTTCAAAAATCCGTCCGCCAAATACCAGCGCTTCGAGCCCGTTTCGTTGCCGAACCGCCGCTGGCCGTCCCAAACCCTTTCCAAAGCCCCCATCTGGTGCAGCGTCGATCTGCGCGATGGCAATCAAGCTCTCGCCGTGCCGATGAATGTGTCGCAAAAGCTCGACATGTTCGATGCGCTGGTGAAATGCGGCTTCAAGGAGATCGAGGTCGGCTTTCCCTCCGCCTCGAACACCGAGTTCGCCTTCAACCGCCGCCTCATCGAAGAAGGCCGCATTCCCGACGATGTCACCATCCAGTGCCTGGTGCAGGCGCGTGAGGATTTGATCGAAAAGACCGTCGAAAGCCTCATCGGGGCCAAAAAGGTCGTCATCCACATGTACAACTCCACCTCGCCAGCCCAGCGCAAATATGTGTTCGGCAAGTCGAAGGAGGAAATCATCGCCGTGGCTGTCAAAGGCGCGCAGATGATCAAAGACCGCCTGCATCGCCTCACCGAGGGCGGCACACAGGTCACGCTGCAATACTCGCCGGAGAGCTTCAGCGCCACGGAGGTCGAGTTTGCCAAGGAGATCAGCGAGGCCGTCATGGACGTTTGGCAGCCCACGCCGCAGCACAAGATGATCCTGAATCTGCCCGACACCGTCGAAGTCTGCATGCCTAATGTCTATGCCGACCAGATCGAGTGGATCTGCACGAATATCAAAAACCGTGAGAGCCTCATCGTCAGCCTGCACACGCACAATGATCGCGGCACCGGCACCGCCGCCACGGAGCTGGGTTTGCTGGCGGGCGCGGATCGCGTGGAAGGCACGCTATTTGGCAATGGCGAGCGCACCGGCAATCTCGACATCGTCCAGGTCGCCATGAATTTGTACATGCACGGCATCGCGCCTGAACTGGACTTCAGCGACATGAACGGCCTCATCCGCATGTACGAGCGCACCACCGGCATGACCGTCGCCCCGCGTCATCCTTACAGCGGCGAACTCGTTTTCACCGCCTTCAGCGGCAGCCATCAGGACGCCATCAAGAAGGGCCTCGCTGGTTATGAGCAGCACAACTCCATCTGGGACGTGCCTTACCTCACCATCGACCCGAACGACATCGGCCGCGAATACCGCGAGGTCATCCGCGTGAACTCGCAGAGCGGCAAGGGCGGCGTCGCCTACCTGCTTGAGAGCGAGTTCGGCATCGAGCTGCCGAAGGACATGCAGCGTGAGTTCGGACCCATCGCTAACGACATCGTGGACAAGCTCGGCCGCGAGGTCAGCGGCGCGGAGTTGAAGGACATGTTCTGGAAGGAATACATCCAGCGCGAGACGCCTTATGCTTTGCATCACTTCCACGCCGACGGTGTGGACGGTGTGTTCACCTGCCGTTGCAGTCTGGTCATCAACGGTCAGGAGCGCGGCATCACCGGCAACGGCAACGGCCCCATCGCCGCCTTTGCAGATGCGCTCATCCAAGATGCCGGTGCGCCGAGCTTCGAAGTCACCACCTACCGCGAGCAAAGTCTCAGCAGCGGCACCGAAGCCGCCGCACTCGCCTTCATCCAGATCAAAACGGGTGCTGGCAAGACGGTTTGGGGGGCTGGCGTCGATACGAACATCGAACTCGCCTCCATCAAAGCCGTGCTGAGCGCGGTGAACCGAGCGGTGTGAGAAAGCCGCGTGTGCTCCGTACAGAGGCATTGCCCACTACTTTTGCGACCTGAGCAGCCACCACTTTCTGCCTAATGACAATACACTTTCGACAGTGCCGCTGCTCGTGCGTGCAAAGCCACCGAAGGGAATACGAGCACGGGCACGCACAAGACCAAAGGCCGGCAGGGACACTCCGGTTTTCTCCCAACCGCCATTGATGCGCACACCGAATCCGAGAGGCGTCCAAGTGCCTCCACCATCTTTGGAGAGGTCAAACCGCACTTCTTGTGCTTCCGGACTCGCGCCACTGCGCAGCCATTGAAGCCGACCTTGGCTCTGCATGGTTAAGCTTTGAGTCGCATCGTCATTAGACAGCCGGGCGACACTTCGGATCTCAGACTCGCCTACCTTATCGAAACTTCCAAGAACAACGATTTTTCCGTCTGCTTGGAGGAGGGTGCCGGAAACACTGGGGAACATTGCCCAATTATCAGACGGCACCGAAATCTTTGCGTCAAAGGCTTTACTCAATACGCCATCCGCATTGAGCCGGGCAAGGTATTTTCGTTCGATTCCGGCAATGGCCGTAAATTCTCCGCCGATAAGAATCTTTCCATCGACCTGAAGTGCAATTGACACCACCCTGCCATTCACTTGAGGATCGAAGCCATCGTCAATTTTGCCGCTCGAATCCAGTCTGAAAAAATGCTCACGAAACAAAGCGCCATCTGGGGAGCCAATGTAGCCTCCAACTACGATTTTTCCATCCGCCTGGAGTGCCATGCAGTTAACGTAGCCAACCACCTCTGGTTTCATTCCATGATCAACTGTGCCATCGTCATTCAGACGTGCGACGCCGTAAAGCAATTCTCCGTTTACAGCCCCAAACTTCCCTCCAATCAGGATTTTTCCATCTGCCTGCAATGCCAAGCAATTGATGGCATCATCTACCTGCGGATTGAAAGTCCCATCAACTGCTCCATTCGCGTTGAGTCGTGCGATATATTTGTGAGCGCTACCGGATACGGTGGTAAATGAACCTGCGATAATGAGCTTCCCATCTGGTTGCAGAAGGACATTGTAAATCGGGCCATCGAGATTGGGGGCAAAACCTTTATCCAGGGAGCCGTCTTTACTGAGTCGTGCGATGTATTCGCGACCCACATTGCCAATTTTTCTGAATTCGCCGCCAATGATCACGGCCTCATCGTCCTGTGCCGCCATGCACTGGATGGCACCAGGCCAAATGCTGAGGTTTTGTGCTTTGCTCAGGGTGCCGTTCGCATTCACCCAGACGACTCCATTGCTATGGAATTCCTCCTGATTGAGAGAGCCTCCGATGAGGAAAATCTTTCCTTCTGACTGCATGGCCAAAAACGGCCAGTTATTCTTGATCGCAAAATCTGCATCCAAATCCCCTGGCGCAGATGAGGCTGACTGTGTCAGCATCATCAGTGCGCCAAGTCGCAGCAATTTGTAGCAGTGGCGCATGCCCACTCAATTCAGGGGTTTTAACTCGGGCAGAAGGAACTTGCCGTCTTTGCGGATGAGTTTGCCGTCGAAGCGGATCTCGCCGCCGCCGTAGTCGGGGCGCTGGATGTTGACGAGATCCCAGTGGACCTGGCTGCGGTTGCCGTTGTCGGCGATGCCCTCGTAGGCCTGGCCGGGGGTGAAGTGGAAGCTCCCGGCGATTTTTTCGTCGAAGAGGATGTCGCGCATGGGCTCCTTGATCTCGCGATTGAAGCCGATGGCGAATTCGCCAATGTAGCGGGCACCGTCGTCGCTGTCGAAGATCTTGTTGATGGCCTCGGTGTTGTTGGCAGTGGCCTTGACGATCTTGCCCTGGCGGAACTCGAGCTTCACGCTGTCGAAGGCGATGCCCTGATAGATGGTGGGGGCGTTGTAGCTGATGACGCCCTCGACGCTGTCTCTGACGGGGGCGCTGAAGACCTCGCCATCCGGGATGTTGTGGCTGCCGCCGCAGACGATGCCTTTGAGGCCCTTCAGGCTGAAGCGCAGGTCAGTGCCGGGACCGGTGATATGGACCTGCTGGGCTTTGTCCATGAGCTTTTTCAAGGCGTTCATGGCGGGGAGGAGCGCGGCGTAGTCGAGCAGGCAGACGCGGAAGAAGAAGTCCTCAAATGCCTGGGTGCTCATGCCTGCCTGCTGGGCCATGGAGGGCGTGGGCCAGCGCAGGACAACCCAGCGGGTGTTGTTGACGCGCTCGTTCTGCATGGGGCGAAGCTTTGCCATGACGAGCTTCATTTTATCCGCAGGCACGTCGGAGCTTTCGGTGATGTTGTGACTGCCACGCACGGCGATGTAGCAGTCGGTTTTTTTCATCAGGGCGAGGTTGTTCTTCGCGATGAGGTCGTACTGCTTGGCATCAGCATGGATCATCTGCTCGCGGGTGATCACTGAGTCGTTGATGCGGACCATCGGCAGGCCACCGAGGGCGACGACTTCACGGATGAGGCTCTGGCCGACGGTGTTGGGCACATCAAAGAGATCAATCCAGACGAAGTCGCCTTTTTTGACCTTGGTGGAGTAGCGGACAAGCTGGCGGGAGAGGGCGTCGATTCGTGGGTCGTGCATGATGGATGAATTGTGGCGATAAAGACACACGCTGGCAAAAGGGAAAATCGGGTGAATGCTGACGGCATGACGCGCCGCTTGTTCCTGCTGATTGTTTTGCTATGCCATGTGAGTGCTCATGCTCAGGCACCGGGCTGGGCCAAAGATCTGACGAAAGCGCCGGTGGGGCCGTATTTGAACGTGCCGCCGTGCGAGATCACGTTTGAGCTGGGCTGGAACAATTTCATCACGGCGGGCAAGGCCTCGCTGAGCGTGAAGGAGGCGGGGAATTACTGGCGGGCGGACGCCACGGCCTCCAGCACGGGCTTTGCGCGCTCGCTCTGGAAGTATGACTGCGAGATGACCTCGATCATTGAGCGCACGACGATTCAACCGCGCTTTTTGAGCCATAGCGAGACGGACAGCGCGGAGAACTGCCGCTACCGCGTGTCCTTTGAACCTGCACGGGCAGTGACGGAGACAACGATCTCGCCGAAGAAGGGGGCGAAGAGCACTTCCACCGCGATCTGCCCGTATGGGCCGATGGAGGATCTGCTCTCGGTGATTTTGTATGTGCGCAGCCAGACGCTGACGCCGGGGCAGAAGATCACGCGGGTGGTGCAGCCGTGGGACAAGCCGTACCTGACTACGTTTGAGGTGCTGGGGCGCGAGACGCTGGAGTTTGGCGGCAAGAAGCGGCCCTGCATCAAAGTGAGCGTGAAAATCCGCAAAATTGACCGCAGCACGCTGGTGCTGAGCAGCTACAAGAAAATGAAGACCTCGACAATCTGGATTTCAGACGACGCGATGCGGTTGCCCATCGAGATGCATGCGGAGATATTCGTCGGCTACATGTCGGCGCGGATGACCGGCATGAAGATGCTGGGCGGAAAGGATGCGACGGCGACAGTGCCGAACAACATGACGGTGAGCCCGCCTGCGAACTGAAGCGCACCAAAGTTGGTCCGCACAGAGGACTGTGCGGACCACTTCGTGTCAAAGAGAGGGAGTCCCTGAAAGTGATCTGACTGGAACCGCCCGGTGCGGGAGGGGCGGTAGGCGTTATCCCGCCGCCTTGACCTGATTAGCCGATCACTTCAGGCCATTCCGTGTGGAACATCTGGCCTTCGGGCTTGTCGGTGCGCTCGTAGGTGTGGGCACCGAAGAAGTCGCGCTGGGCCTGGAGGAGGTTGGCGGGGAGGCGCTCGGCGCGGTAGCTGCCGTAGTAGCCGAGAGAGGCAGAGGACGCAGGGACCGGGATGCCGTTGAGCGTGGCGATGCTGACCACTCCGCTCCAGCTTTGCTGGGTCTTGCTGCGCATCAACGATGAAAATGTCATTTTGCACCGATCTTCAATTGGGAAAGCATCTCCATGTAGCAGGGTATCGAAGGTTGGAATGAGTCATCCGACTGTCGGTCTAACCAAGCCTCGGCCCGAACGCAGTCGCGGTTGTCATCTATCGCAAAGGCCACAAACGGGCCGCCGCGCTTGTCATGCATGGTGTCTGGCAATTTGGGGTGGCTGATGGCGAAATGCCCACTGACCGCAAACCTTTCATCCGCAGTCAATCCCTGAAGGGTGAGCACCAACATGTCGTTGTTCACCAAGCAGTCAGTATTTCCATTTATATAAGTAGTCAGGAACACGAAGCCCTTGCCCCACGGAAACTCCTGAAGTTTCAATTTACCGAAGAAGATCTGGGACGCATTGGCACCTGGAGTCTCGGGCACTCGATTGTAACGCCCGATGTGCGATCCATGATCCTTCATCATCTGAAGCAGTTCTTTTCGATTCCTTTCGCATTCAGGGAACCGATGAGGCTGTTCCAAGCTGACAACCTGAAGCATTCCAGCAGGCGCAATCATGTAGCGTTCTCCTTTTGTTTGGATTGGCTTCAGGCGTGTAATTTGGGCCACCATTGCAGGCGGCACATCCGGATTCTGGCTCATACCGCCCCTGAGATTGTGCTCAGGCACGAATGAAAATGAAGAGCATTCAATGCCTGACTTGTTTGGCAGCACCGAAACCTCAGGCATTCGAACAGCACATGAAACCAACGAAATCGCCATGAAGAGGCCAGCAAGAAGTTTTAGAGCGTTTGACATGGGAACGAGAGGATTTTGTCCATTTTGGAACGAGAATCTCAAATAGACACAAAAATGCGGCTGAGTTGCCTCAGCCGCATTTCTAGATGTTTTTGAAGTGTGGTGCCGTCCTCTGGACGGCGTTTCTCAGCCCGGAGGGCTAAACCATTTTAGCCGATCACCTCCGGCCATTCCGTGTGGAAGAACTGGCCTTCGGGCTTGTCGAGGCGCCCGTAGGTGTGGGCACCAAAGAATGGTGCTAAGCGACTGACCGCGAGGCGCACCGAATACGACTCGTTCCGAGTCCCAGCCGTGCTTTGACGGCGTCCAGGGGCAAAGCTGCACTTTTGCCTTCACTCGCCTTGGCCTTGCGCAGAATCCGCAGGCAGGCGGCGTCTTCGAGTTCCTCCTGGATGGCGAGGAAGTCGGCATACGGAATCACGGCGAATTGAGGCTTGCCGTTCTGGTGGAGGATTTGAGGGCGAAGTCGAATCATGTCGGAGGATACAAAAAAGCGGCTGGGAATGCCAGCCGCCTTTCGAGAGCGTTGTACTCATCTCGCGGAGCGAGATGGCTACTTTAGCCAATCACTTCCGGCCATTCCGTGTGGAAGAACTGGCCTTCGGGTTTGTCCACGCGCTCGTAGGTGTGGGCACCGAAGAAGTCGCGCTGGGCTTGGAGGAGGTTGGCGGGGAGGCGTTCGGCGCGGTAGCTGTCGTAGTAGCCGAGGGAGGCAGAGAACGCGGGCACCGGGATGCCGTTGAGGGTGGCGATGCTGACCACTTCACGCCAGTTTTGCTGGGTCTTGCTGAGCACGTCCTTGAAGAACGGATCGAGCATGAGGTTGGCCAGATTGGCGTTGGTGCGGTAGGCGTCGGTGATGCGGTTGAGGAAGCGGGCGCGGATGATGCAACCGCCGCGCCAGATGGCGGCGATGCGGCCGAGGTCGAGCTTCCAATCCTTCTTGGCACCCATGGTCTGGATGAGGTCGAGACCCTGGGCGTAGCTGATGATCTTGGAGGCGTAGAGGGCGTCGTGCACCTTCTTGACGAGCTCTTTCTTGTCGGTGGTGATGTTGACCTTCGGGCCGGTGAGCTGGGTGCTGGCGGCGACGCGCTGCTTCTTCTGGCTGGAGAGGATGCGGGCTTCGACGGCGGCGTTGATGGTACTGATGACGACGGCGTTTTCGGCGGCATTGAGCAGCGTCCACTGGCCGGTGCCTTTTTGGCCGGCCTTATCGACGATGAGTTCGACGACGGGCTTGCCGGTTTCGGGATCTTTTTGTTCGAGAGCCTTGCCGGAGATCTGGATGAGGTAGCTCTGCATGTCTCCTTCGTTCCATTCGTTGAAGATGGCAGCCATCTCGTCGGTGGTGAAACCGGCGTGCTTGAAGATGTTGTAGGCCTCGCAGATGAGCTGCATGTCGCCATACTCGATGCCGTTGTGGATCATCTTCACATAGTGACCAGCACCACCGGGGCCGATGTGGATGACGCAGGACTCACCATCGACCTTCGCGGCGATGGATTCAAAGATGGGCTTCATCACTTCCCAAGTGGAAGCAGGGCCGCCGGGCATGATGGAGGGGCCTTTGCGAGCGCCTTCTTCACCGCCGGAGACACCCGCGCCGATGAAGCGGAGGCCTTTTTCGGCGAGGTAGGCGTCGCGACGCTCGGTGGTCTGGTAGAAGCTGTTGCCGCCGTCGATGACGATGTCGTCCTTGTCCAAAAGCGGGATGAGCTGCTCGATCACGGCGTCCACGGCGTCGCGGTCGGTGTCCTTCACGGCGGTGGATTTCACCATGATGTGAATCTTCCGCGGCGTGGCGAGGCTCTGGACAAATTCTTCGAGCGTTTTGGCACCGACAAGCGCTTTGCCAGGATGCTTGGCGAGGAATTCATCCGTCACGCTGGTGGTGCGGTTATAGACGCTCACCTGGAAGCCGCGGCTCTCCACGTTGAGAACAAGGTTTTGGCCCATCACAGCGAGGCCGATCAATCCGAAGTCACTTTTTTTGCTCATAATTTGGGGCCGCAGACATACCCCCCACCCCCGGTTTGGCAAAGGGGATTTTCCTCATGGCTGGCATGAGCGGGATTGATTGAAATGGCACCCTTTTGTGATTGTGCCGAGGCGGTAGATTCGGGTAATCCTTCGCGTAGTCATAAAATTGCCCCCAGAACCTGATGCAATTCCACGTCGCCCAAAATGGAGAGAAAACCGGCCCGTTTGAGCGGGAAGAAGTGCTGCGCCGCCTCGTCGCAGGCGAGCTGAAGGGGGCTGACCTCGGCTGGCATGAGGGACTGGCCGACTGGGAGCCGCTGTCAAAGCTGATCCCGCCCCCGGCGAAAGCGCAGGCCGCCGTGCTGCCGCAATCCTCGGGCATGGCGATAGCCAGCTTGGTCTGCGGCATCTTGGGCTTCGTCACATTCGGCCTAGGTTCGATCCCGGCGATCATCACGGGCCACATGGCGAGATCACGGATCAACAAATCTGCCGGAGCCCTCGGAGGAGGAATGGCCCTGGCGGGGCTGATCCTGGGGTATCTGTGCCTTTTGCTCACCTTTGTCGCGATCCTCGCCTCGCTGGCAGTGCCGGCGTTCACTGCTGTATAGCGCCAAGGCAATCAGGTGAAGGCGATTAGCAACGCCAAACAAATCGTGCTGGGCATGAAACAGTATGCGGCGGATCACGACGGCAACTATCCTCCCACGCTGGATGTGTTGTTCGATGAAAAGATTCTGGAGGATCGCGGACTCCTCGAATTTCCCCCGCAGTTGAATGTTCCCGGCCAGGGCTGGGAGTATCTGGGCGCCGGTCATACCGACAGCGACGAGGGAAATCTCGTCATCCTAAGGAGCCGGAAGGCAGATCGAACGAAGAAAAAGATCGTCGCTCACAACGATGGCTCTGTGTCAGTCGAGCGCGAAGACGCTGTTCCCTGACCTAATCACCTCACGGCACCGGCTGCCCCTTGGCACCGATGCTGTAGAGCGAGTTCGCGGTGCGGACGTAAATCCGCTTGTCACCGATGGCGGGGACGGAGTTCACGGGGCCGTCGAGCTTGCTGGCGGCGAGTTTTTCGAACTTCGGCCCGGCTTTGATGACGATGAGGTCGCCCTGCTGGCTGGCGCAGAAGATTTTGCCGTCGGCGGCCACGGGACTGCTGAAGAACTTCGCGCTGCCGGAGGTGCCTTCGACACGCTCTTCGTAGAGAACCTTGCCGGTCTTGAACTCGACGCAGCGCAGGATGCCGCCGTCACCGAGGAGATACATGTGCTCACCGATCACGAGGGGCGAAGGCACATAGGGCAGGCCTTTCGGAATGTCGAACTCCACGGGCTTCGGCTTGCCGCTCTTGAGATCGAGCGCGGCGATCTCCTTCACACCGCCGCCGGTGCCGAAGGTGCAGAAGTAGAACTCGTCGCTCAGCACGCCGGAGCCGAGGCTACGCTGACTGTAGCCGGGGTTGTGCTGCCAGTTGAGCTTGCCGGTCTTGAGGTCGAGGCCCATGACGCCGCTGGTGGTGTTGGCGCAGATGATTTCCTTGGAGCCGTTCTTCAACTCATGCACCACGGGCGTGGAGAAGGTGTTCAGGCAGTTCGGCATCTCGTGCTTCCACACCTGCTTGCCGGTTTTGGCATCGAGACCAATGATGGCGTTCTTCCAGTCCCGCTGCTCAGGCGAGGTGGTGAGATCCTTGCCGTTTTTCTCTGTGTCGAACTCACTGCGCACGATCATGATGCCATCCACAACGAGGGCGGACACACCAGTGCCATGCTCATGGATGTAGCCGACCACTTGGTCGTTGCGCCAGACGACTTTGCCGCTGTGGTCGAGCGCGAGAGCCTGGATATTCGGACCGCTGCTCCAGTTGATGTAAATCCGCTCCGCATCCACAAACGGCGAGCTGCTGGCGAAGGTGTTGTAAGTCTTGTGGATGTTGTGCGGCACGAAGTCCTCCTCATGCCGCCACAGCTCCTTGCCGTCCTTGGCGGAAAGCGCCAGCACGGCGCGCTTGTTGGCCGCTGTCTCGGCGGTGACGATGACCATGTCTCCCCACAGCACCGGCGAGGACCAGCCTTTGCCCAGCGGTGCTTTCCACAGCGTCGTGCTGTCATCGACGATGGACGGCAAACCGGTGGTTTCGACGACACCGCTGCCGTTCGGGCCACGGAAGCGTGACCAGTCATTGGCGGCGAAAGCGGAGACGGAAAGAAGCGTGATGAGAGCAAGGGTGAATTTCATGCGGGCGAGTAAAACGCGTGTGTGGGGTGAAAATTGCCGGGACTGGGCGGCTCTCATGAAGTTTGGCAACGATCAGGCGGCAGAAGCGGGCGCGGGTAGTGGAAGTTCCGCCTGCACCGTCGCGACGACGGGAGTTTTCTCCTTCGGAGCTTCCACTGGCGGCGATTCCGGCGCGGGGCTGGAGGCGGTTTCGGTCACCGGCTCGACTTTGGCTGCCTCCACGACTGGCAATTCAGGCTCGGCAGTCTCCGCCAAAGCTGGTTCCACTTTCGGAAGCTCTACCACAGGCTCTTCGACCTTCGGCGCTTCCACCACAGCCGCCTCGACCTTCGGCGTCTCCACGACGGGTGGCGCGGCCTTCACGGCGGCCTCCAATGCCTCGCTGAGGCGGTATTCGAGCTCGGCGATCTTGTAGCCGTCTTCGCGGGCGCGCTTGCGTGCCTCGGCCTCGATTTGAGCCAGCTTTTCCTCCAGATCGCGCACTTTTTTATCACTGGAGGGCGCGGCGCCCGGCATGGGCGCGGAGGCCACACCGACGGCGTTCATGAATTCCTTCTGCACCATCTCGATGCGGGCCTCAGCGGCCTTCAGAGCGCGTTGCAGGTTGGCAATCTTCGCCTCGGCCTGCTGATTCGCCTCACGCGCCTTCGCCAGCTCGGCCTCGGGCCCGCCAGCAGCCAGATAGGCGGCCTGCTCATCGCGGACTTTCTTCAATTCCGTCGCCGCTTCCAGCATCTCGGCCTTGTGCTTCACTACCAAGTCCTGCGCCTCGGCCAGACGCTTTTCAAAATCGGTCGCACGGGCGTTCGTGGCCTCGATGGCCTGATCCTGCGCTTTCACCCGGCCCTGTTCCGCCGCGAGGGCGATTTCGAGGTCTTTAATCCGCGCCTGTGTCGGGATGAGCTGCGCGGCGAGTTCCTTCGTGGTGGCGAGTTCGCCTTCCAAACGCGTGATCTGCTGGGAGGCGTCCGTCTGGCGGCGGTCTGCCACCTCACGATGTGTGGTGAAGCGCTGTTCAGTGTCGCTGAGCTTCACCGAGGTCTCGACCAGTGACTTTTTGAGTTCCCCGACTTGGGCGGCGGCTTTGGCCTGTTCGGCCTTCAGCGCAGCCTCGGCCTCGGCGCGTTGTTTTTCAGCGGCGGCGGTTTCGGCCTGCAAGTGTTTCATTTTTCCGCGCATCACGAACCAGACCACAAGAAGCGGCAGCAGGACGGAAGTTGCGGCCACAGCGGCAAACTCGCCCGTGGAAAGAGGGCCGATCAAAGCGAGAAAAACGGGCGCGAACGAGGTTCCAGCGGGCATGCACCATTCAACCCCGCGCCCCCTGCTCTGTCCAGCACGCATTGGTAGTTGAGCGGGGAGCAAAGGCGGCTAGTCTGCGCACCCTTTTCCCCCAATCCACCCCATGTCCAAGTTCAACATCCTCATCGCCGGCAACAACGACCCCATTTCGAGCAAGGGCATCGACCTGCTCAAAGCGGAGCCGTCCTTTTCCGTCACTGTGGATATGAACCTCAAGGCCGAGGACGCCATGATCGAGGCCTCCCGCAATGCGCACGCCATCATCGTCCGTAGCGGTGCCAAAGTGACCGCCAAGGTGCTCGAAGCCGCCCCCAACCTCAAAGTCGTGGGCCGTGCCGGTGTCGGTGTGGACAACATCGACGTGCCCGTGGCCAGCAAGCGCGGCGTGGTGGTGATGAACACCCCCGGCGGCAACACCATCTCCACCGCCGAGCAGGCCTTCACTTTGATGATGGCCCTCTCCCGCAAGACCCCGCAGGCGCACGCCACCATCGTCAGTGGCAAGTGGGACCGCAAAAGCTTCCAGGGCACCGAAGTCTATGGCAAAACGCTCGTCGTGCTCGGCATGGGCCGCATCGGCGCGGAGTTCGCCAAGCGCGCGAAGGCCTTCGGCATGAGCGTCGTGGCCTATGACCCGTATTTGAGCAAAAACCGCGCGGAAAGCCTCGGCGTCACGCTTTGCGAGGATCTCGACGCCGCCATCGTGCAGGCCGACTACATCACGATGCACATGCCGCTCACGCCTGAGACGAAGCACATGATCAACGCGAAGCGCCTCGCCTCGCTCAAGAAAACCGTCCGCATCATCAACTGCGCCCGTGGCGGCCTCATCGACGACAACGCCCTCGCCCAGGCGCTCACGGACGGCACCATCGCCGGAGCCGCGCTCGACGTGTTTGAAGTCGAGCCGCCACCCGCCGATTACCCGCTGCTCAGCGCTCCCAACACCGTCTTCACCCCCCACCTGGGCGCCTCCACCGAAGAAGCGCAGGAAAACGTCGGCATTGAGATCGCCGAGGTCATCAAAGCTCATCTTTTGCAAGGCACCGTCGTCAACGCGGTGAACATGCCCAACGTCGATCCAAAGGTGCTCGCCGAGATCGGACCTTTCCTCAAATTTGGCGAGCTTCTGGGCCGCCTCGTCTCCCAGTTCGCTCCTGCGCGCGCCAACGTCGTCCGCATCAACTACAGCGGCAAGGTCGGCGGCGGCGACACCTCGCTTATCTCGCGTGCGGTGCTCAAAGGCTTCCTCGAACGCGCTGTCGGCGCTGAGCAGGTCAATTACATCAACGCCAACGGCGTCGCCGAAAACCTCGGCACCCGCTTCACCGAAAGCCGCCTGACCGACGTCAGCGAGTTCACCGACCTCATCGAAGTCATCTCCCGCAACGACAGCGGCGAGGCTGCCAGCATCGCCGGCACCTTCTTCGCTGGAGAGCCCCGCATCGTGAAGGTCAACAGCCACCGCATTGAGGCCCGTCCTGAAGGCACGCTGCTGTTCATCGAAAACATCGACCGCCCCGGCATGATCGCCGCCTACAGCGCCACGCTTGGCAAAAATCAGGTCAACATCGCCGACATGAGCCTCAGCCGCGACAAAGAGACCGGCAAAGCCCTCACTCTGCTCACACTCGACTCCACGCCCAGCGCCGAAGTCGTCGCCGAGCTGGAAAAGATCAGCGGCATCAGCAAGGTGCATTGCGTCGCTGTTTAACGGAGCGCGGACGCCCTCGTCCGCCTTCCACTGTCTGAATTGGAGCGCGGATGCCCCCATCCGCATTCCTCCTCATTCAGAAACAGCCACGCACGCTCAGAGTCATTGACAGAGCGAAGTTGTTTCGTGTGTTCACTGTACATGAAACTCCCCGTCTTTTTCGCCAGTCTGGCTCTCGCATCGCTTCTGCATGGCCAGCCGGCCTCCAACGCGAAAGCGGAGCGGACGGGGGCGTCCGCACTCCCGCCCTCACCCTGGGGTGACTTCGTGGAGAAGGATTTTCCGTTCTTCAGCAGCGTGCTCGATGCCCGCGAGGTTGGTGAAGGTTTCCCCAAGGACAATCTCACACCGCGCGGCCTCATCCTGAACCTCGGCCACAACCTCTGGGCCTGCTTCGACACCGACCTCCTCCGCATCGCCTGCATCTGGGAAGGCGAAGAAGGCAAACCACCCGTCACGCCGGAGGCACTCGCGCCTGGCTCTTATCACATCGCCGGACAGAAGACCAAAGACGGCCAGGACTTTCTGCCGAAGCCAGTGGGCAAGGTGTGGCTGGCGAATGGCATCTATCCGGGCTGGCAGGTCGGCGAGAAACCGATTTTTACCGATCCGCGTGGGCCAGCACCGAGTGAAGAGGAGGTGGGACGGGGTCCGGTCTCAACACAATTAGGACAATTCAAAGCCATTTCGATCACTCCGCGGGGACTGATTCTCGAGTATGAAATCGAAGGCATCGAAGTTTCAGACTGCATCACCCTTGGAGGCGTCGGCTCCATGCATGGTCCAATGATGAGCAGAGTGTCACGAAGAATAACTGTAGGGCCACACGACAAACCTCTTCACATAGCTTGGAAGCCGCAAGGTGAAGAACGGGATCTGGGAGTCTTGAGTCTTCCGCTGCCTCCAAAACCAGCAGATCAAGGGACAAAGTTGCCTAAAGCCAAGCAAGGAAGCGTCGAATACTACACAGTCGCTCCCGCAAACGAGCCGATGACGCTACTGCTGGCCGCAGGCTCATCAAAGTCAAAGGTATGGGAAAACCGTCCAACCGCGGTTTCACATTGGCCCGATACAATCACCACCAAAGCCACCCTCTCCACCAAACCCGACGCCTACGTCATCGATGACATTCCCCGGCCTTTCGAGAATCCTTGGAAGCGCAATGTGCGGCTGGCCGACATCGCGTTTCTCAATGACCAAGGCGATGCGGCGGGCGTGACCTTCGATGGCGATGTGTGGCTGATCTCGGGCCTGAAGGGCGATCTGGAGAAGGTGACGTGGAAGCGCTTCGCCAGCGGGCTGCATGAGCCGATGAGCATTGTTGCCAGAAGGGGGCAAGGGGTCAAAGGTCAAGAGGTTGAAATCCTTGTCTTCGACCGCAATGGCATCTGGAAGCTCGTCGATACGAATGGTGACAAGGAGTGCGATCGCTATGAGATGTTCTGCAACCTGTTCGCGCAGACGGCGGAGACGCGGGAGTTTCCGAACTCGATGAAGCTGGGGCCGAAGGGCGAGCTGTACATTTCCAAAGGCGGCCAGGAGGGCACGACACGCGGCAAGCACAACGGCACCGTGATCAAGGTGGCGGCGGATGGGAAGAAGATTGAAGTGATCGGTTATGGGTTGCGACAGCCGTTCATTGGCGTGCATCCGCAGACGGGACTCGTCACGGCGAGCGATCAGCAAGGCAATTATGTGCCGTCCACGCCGCTGCACATCATCCGCGATCACCACTTTTACGGCCATCTGCCGACGATTGCGCCGAAGGAGCAGTATCCCGAGACGATCACCGAGCCGCTGACGTGGCTGCCGCATCCGGTGAACCCAAGCGGCGTGACGCAGACGTGGCTCGTCGGTGCGAAGATGGGACCGGTGAATGACGAACTCATCCACATCGGCTACAACCGGCCGGAACTCTTCCGCGTGCTCATGAACTCACGTTTTGCGAGGCAGCAGGCGGCGGTGGTTAGCTTTTCCCGCGACTTCGACTTCCCCACGCTCAACGCGACCGTGAATCCGGCGGACGGACAGCTTTACGTCACCGGTTTCCAGGTCTGGGGCACGGTGGTGAAGAAGTTGAGCGGTCTGGTGCGCGTGCGCCACACGGACAAGCCACGCGTGCTGCTCAAGGAGGTCACGCCAACGGACAAGGGCCTCATTTTGCGCTTCAACGCGAAGCTGGATGCCAAACTGGCCACTGATTCGAGCAGCTACAGCGCCGAGCGCTGGAACTACCAGCGCACGCCCGAGTACGGCAGCCCGCACTTGAAGCTGGACGGCAGTACCGGCCAGGAATTCATGACCGCCAGCAGCGCCTACCTCAGCACGGACGGCATGAGCGTGCTGGTCGGTTTTCCCGACATGAAAAGCTGCCATCAGATGCGCATCGGCTGGGGATTGAAAAGCAGCG
>Ga0209573_1001455_pt1 | contig 36542 bp, 32 predicted proteins | sample TNRBio252014_DNA_FD_185870 | JGI IMG/M metagenome (GOLD analysis project Ga0209573, IMG submission 185870) | Wastewater treatment Type I Accumulibacter community from EBPR Bioreactor in Madison, WI, USA - TNR Reactor_6/25/2014_ DNA (SPAdes)... | ecosystem: Engineered > Bioreactor > EBPR >...
AGCAGCGGTAGCTTTTCCGTTCAGCCATATTTTGTATTGGTAAGTTGTATTAAAATCTAATCCGCCTATCGTAAATTGAAGAGGGTTAAACTCCTTTCCCAATTCTCCTTTATAAACAATCATTTTATTTTTTGCGTCTCCCTTTTTATTGTATTGAAGTGAAACAGTCCTTACTTCGGAAGAAACTTCTACCCACACTTTTGCATCTCTTAATTCCACTGGGCCAAGCATTGGTCCAGAGATAATACGGGACTGTGCCTGAATAGTAATAACAAATAACACGATTGACAAAAAAGATAATAAGCTTCTCATTACAATGATTTTGGCCCAGCAATTTACTGTAAAAGAAAAGCCGGTGTTTGCAGAAACAAACACCGGCTCATATTATTTTTTGAGTAATGCCTTATTTCCAGCCTTGTCCGTCAGGTGGCAGGTTGAATACCTGGCAGATTTGCTCATAGGACATATTCCTGAAGTCATTGGCTGTATAATTCGTACCGCCTATGCCGGCAAAACGTCCACCAGCTACACCTCCCGGAATAATTACATATCTGAAATCACCGCCCCAGAATGTATTCGGAGCAACACCAGTGGATAAATTACTTATATAAAATATAATTCTCCCGAGTGCAGGTAAATATCCTACCTGAAGGGTAGAAGGAGTAAAGAAGAAACTAAACGGAAGAGGAACCGGTGCATTGTTAGCACCTACAGCAGAACCTCTTGCATAAGCCAAAACAACACCCTGATCAAGAATGGCCTGAGTAACACCGGGTGCTGTCACATTACGCCTGCGAACAGTTGTACCAAACAAAGTCATAGATGTATCTGCCCAGTTTGCTGCAACAGCATCGGATATCCATGCAGAATATATAACATTGGCTGTACCGGCAGGGCCTTGAGGGCCAACAGGGCCAGTGGGACCTTGAGGGCCAGCGGGACCAGTAGGACCAGTCGCCCCAGTACCTCCTGTTGAGCCAGTTGGACCCTGAGGACCAGTAGCACCAGCAGGACCTTCAGGACCTTCTTTTGTACAACTAACGGCTATAAATGTAACGGCTAAAAATAATAGCGAGAGGAGTCTGAACTTTCTCATAAAGTTTGATTTGGCTGTTATTAGTTTTGGTTTTAAAAGTAAAAGGAATTTTCCTCTTTACCAAGACATTTTAAAGGTAAAGGAAAAAAATCCAAAAGAGCTCCGGTTTTGCAAAAAATTCGAGGCGCTGGTTTTCCCGAACACCTATATTTGTTGCCTAACCAATACTTTATTATGCAACGCAGGATACTTTTTTTAGCTACCCTTTTTTTATCGGTTACCTATGCTGATGGGCAATTTAAACAAGGCGACAAAATGATCGGTACATCTGTTGGTACTATATTTTTCAACTCCGGCAATTCCGACATCAGTGTTGCAAATATTGGCACCAATACTTCAAAAATCACCAGCTATGGGGTAACTATTAATCCCTCTTATGGCTGGTTTGTTTCTGATAATACTGTCATCGGTGCAACACTGAATATTAATCCAAATGGCCAGAAAACCACTTACGAACAAAACGGAAGCACTTACCAAAGTGATGAATCAAATGGTTTTAATATTGGTGCCGGTGGTTTTGTAAGAAATTACTTTCCTGGCAGTGGTTCATTGCTTCCTTTTGCGCAAGCCAGTATAAACGGAGGATTAAGCAACCTTAAAACAGAAGGTTTTTTTTATTATGCTGCCGGTTCCCCTTTACATAAGTATACTTACTCAGGAAGTTCGTCAGGCGGGGTATTTGTTAATACAACATTGACCGGCGGATTGACCAAAATGGTTGGCGAAAATGCAGGTTTAGATTTTTATATAGGATATAATTTCTCCTATAATAAAAACACTTTCAATAAAACTACACGGTATTATCTCAGCAGTAACGATAATAACCCTTCTACTGGTGAAAATGAAACCACTACTAAATTCACCAACCATGGATTTACAATCGGGGTTGGCTTCCAGGTATTTTTGAGAGGGAAAAAATAAGTTTTTTCTGTACTGAAATTTAATAAAAAGACCCCGGCAAGCCGGGGTCTTTGCTTATCGTTAGTTTTTGAAATCTATTTACTCATCATCTGTTTTGCCTCAATACTCAATGTAGCATGCGGTACGGCACGCAACCGGGCTTTATCAATCAGCTTACCGGTAACACGACAAATACCATATGTTTTATTTTCAATCCGCATCATTGCTTTTTCAAGATGATCGATAAATGTAATCTGGCGACTGGCCATTTGGCTTAGCTGCTCTCTTTCCATACTTACACTACCATCTTCCATCGTCATATAACGGGCCTCGTCCATATCACCTCCTTCATCTTTACGGGTGATTAGTCCTTGTAAATAGGCCAGTTCTTTTTTGGCAGCATCAAGCTTACGCTGAATGATCTCCCTGAATTCTGCCAGGTCTGAATCGGAATACCTCATTGTTGGTCCGGAATGTTGTTGCATAGTTATGTCTAATACGGATTTAGTAAACTCTGGCTCATATTTTACCGAGCTTTTTGTACTTGTTTTGGGGATAACCACTTTTGACGGCTTGGGCGGCTCTTTTTTAATAACCGGTTGCACTTTTTGTTTTATTGATACCAAAGATTTGGGATCAACACTGCCCGGCTTTTTGACAACGGGCTTAGGAGCCGGAACTTCTTGTTTTGGTGCAGGGACATGTTTTGCCACTGGCCCTCCTGACGGACGGGCAGGCTTGACTGGGGGTTTCGGAGCCGGTTTTTTTGCAACAGGTTTTGCAGCTTTTTTAGGGGCTGCTTTTGCCACCTTTTTAGGGGCTGGTTTGGGTGCAGATTTTTTCACAGTTTTCTTTGCTGCTGGTTTTTTAGCAACAGCTTTTTTTGCGGGTTTGGCGGCCTTCTTTGGGGCCTGTTTCTTTTTAGTAGCCATAATTTACCCTTTTTTTGAAACAATCACATTTAACAATACATCGTTAATATCTAATTCAATTCCATCCTGAATTTCAGGTACAAACTCCAGCTTATCTGCCAGAATTTCGGCGCAAATATAGGTTTTAAACTGAGCCAACGAATCTTTTAATCCACCGGGGGCCAGTACTTTGATTTCCACACGGTCTGTCAGGTCAAACCCATTGTCTTTCCTTATTTTCTGTACCCGGTTTACAAACTCCCTGGCATTTCCTTCTGCCTCCAGTTCCGGGGTTACTGTTACGTCTAATGCCACCGTCAAACTACCTTTATTTGCCACAGTCCAGCCCGGGATATCTTCACTGCTTATCTCTACTTCAGCGATTTGTAATATTACAGGTTCGCCATCAACTGACAAATTATATTGGCCTTCTTTTTCTAACAGTGCAATATCTTCCTGGGTGAATTGGGCTAAAGCAGCAGATACGGCCTTCATTTTAGGTCCCAGTTTTTTGCCCAAAGCCACAAAATTGGGCTTGATCTTTTTACTGATAAATGTATTATCCGGGCTCAGGTATTCTATCTCTTTTACATTCACTTCTGCTTTGACCAGGTCTTCTACTTTCTGTAATTGTTCTTTCATCGAAGTGCTCAAAACAGGGATCAATACTTTCTGCAGGGGTTGGCGGACTTTAATATTCACTTTTTTGCGAAGTGACAACACCAAAGAAGAAGCATCCTGTGCCAACTGCATCCTTTCTTCAAGTAATTCATCTATCACCGCTTCATTTGCCACAGGAAAATCAACATGGTGCACCGACACAGCATTGAAGCGACCGGTTACTGCATCCAGGTTCTGGAATACAGCATCACTAAAGAAAGGAGAAATTGGTGCAATTAACCTGGTTAGTGTTTCCAGGCACTCATATAATGTCTGGTAAGCACATATCTTATCCTGCTCGTATTCCCCTTTCCAGAACCGACGACGGCAGAGACGAACATACCAGTTACTTAAATGCTCATCTACAAAATCTTCAATTACACGACCTGCCTGTGTAGGTTCGTAATCATCCATATATTCATTCACTTTCTTCACCACGGTATTCAAAGAAGAAAGTACCCAACGATCGATCTCTGGTCTTTCGTTCAACGGTATATATGCTTCTTTAAAAGCAAACCCGTCTACATTGGAATAAAGCGCAAAAAACTGGTATGTATTATATAGTGTGCCAAAGAACTTACGTTGTACTTCTTTGATACCTTCTATATCGAATTTTAAATTATCCCAGGGTGAAGCGTTAGTGATGAGATACCATCTTGTAGCATCTGCTCCATAAGTTTCAATGGTCTTGAATGGATCAACCACATTACCGAGGCGTTTACTCATCTTATTACCGTTCTTATCCAGTACAAGGCCATTGCTCACAACAGTTTTGTAAGCCACAGAATCAAATACCAAACAGGCAATAGCATGTAAGGTATAGAACCAGCCTCTTGTCTGGTCTACCCCCTCAGCAATAAAATCTGCCGGAAAACTTTGTTTGAATGTTTCTTTATTCTCAAACGGAAAATGCCATTGGGCATAAGGCATGGCGCCGCTGTCAAACCATACATCGATCAGGTCGGGTACCCGTTTCATCGGTTTGCCTGATTTACTCACCAATATGATATCATCTACGTAGGGCTTGTGCAAATCAAGAATGCCTTCATGCAGGTAATTCTTATTTACATCCCCTCCTAATATTTCACTGGCCCTTTTAATTCCTGTATTCAATTCTTTAATAGAACCAATACAGATTTCCTCTTCACCATCCTCTGTTCTCCAGACTGGTAATGGAGTTCCCCAATATCTTGAGCGGCTCAGGTTCCAGTCTACCATATTTTCAAGCCAGTTGCCAAAACGGCCTTCGCCAGTTGATTTAGGTTTCCAGTTGATGGTCTTATTCAACTCAACCATTCTATCCTTGATAGCAGTTGTTTTAATAAACCATGCGTCCAGCGGGTAGTACAAAACTGGTTTATCAGTTCTCCAGCAATGCGGATAACTGTGTTCGTATTTCTCTACTTTAAAAGCCCGGTTCTCTTTTTTCAGTTTTACCGATATGTCAACATTTACGTCAACATAGTCTTTCTGATCCTTATAATTCTTTACATAACGGTTGCTGAACTCACCAAGGCCATCTACAAACTTCCCTTCCCGATCAACCATCGTCAATATGCCGATATTGTATTTCTTACCCACTTTATAGTCATCTGCACCAAAGGCCGGAGCTGTATGAACTATACCTGTACCATCTTCAGTAGTTACAAAACTGTCAACTAGTACACGGAATGGTTTTGCACCCGGGGTAAGTTCTTCAATAACTTTTAACGAATTGGCTTCGTAAGGAAGCAGCTGCTCGTATTCGCAGCCTTCGATTTGATATCCCTTGAATTCGGCTATTACGGACCAGGGTAACAATTTTACTTTTTCATTGTAGCTGTCAAAGTCGCCATCCTTTGCTTCTTCTTTGAAATATTTTCCGAGCAATGCTTTTGCCAGTACCACATTAATTGGCAAATGTGTATAGGGATTAAATGTTTTTACCAATACATAATCAATATGGGCACCAACTGTCAATCCTAAGTTAGAAGGCAGTGTCCATGGAGTAGTCGTCCACGCCATAAAGAAAACCTCTGCACCATGAACAGCATCGTGCAGGAATTTACTTTTATCATCTTGTACCGCACGGAACATGGCGACCGCACTCGTATCCTTCACATCCTTATATGTTCCGGGCTGGTTCAGTTCATGCGAACTTAAACCTGTTCCTGCTGCCGGTGAGTAGGGCTGTATGCTTACACTTTCATAGAGCAACCCTTTTTTATACAACTCACTCAATAACCACCACAGCGTTTCAATGTATTCATTCTTGAAAGTGATGTATGGATCATTCAAATCAACCCAATAACCCATCTTCTTGGTGATCTCATCCCATTTATCTTTGTAACGTAATACTGCTTCACGGCATTTCTTGTTATAGTCTTCTACAGATATTTTTTTCCCAATATCTTCTTTCGTAATGCCCAGTTCTTTCTCTACCCCTAGTTCAATAGGCAAACCATGGGTATCCCAGCCCCCTTTTCTTTTTACCTGAAAGCCCTTCATGGTCTTATAGCGGCAAACCAGGTCTTTCAGTGTTCTTGAAATGACATGGTGGATACCGGGCATACCATTGGCACTGGGCGGGCCTTCATAAAATACAAACGGTGTCGCCCCTTCCCGCAGGGACACACTTTTTTCAAAAGCCTGTTTTTCAGTCCATTGACCCAATACTTCTGCTTCAAAAGCGGGCAGATTCAGGCCGGTGAATTCTCTGTATTTTGCACTCATAGCCATTCTAAAATGGTGGCGAAGTTACGGAAATAAACGGCGGGATAAAGCCACGAAAACACACTAATTGATACGAAAAAAGGCAACCGGTTATGATTACCTTTTATTTCAAATTCTTTTATTATTTATTCGTCTGGGTTCGTAGTAAAAATCAGTGTGTGGCGGCTGTCGCTTTTTCATCCTGCCCGATAAAGCGGTTAATTTCAGCAGTTATTCTACTATCAATCTCTGCATCTGTTATTTTCTTTGCCACATACTCTTTTCCAAGTACCATCAGATACTCATGTAACATTTTATCATCAATCTTATTTTTCAGGGAGATGCTGTTGTGTGTGGCAATATAATCCTCCCAAATTTTGCGCACCCGGCCCCAGTAGCCGGCATTTTTCTCCCAGTACTCTTTAGCAACGGCACATTCTTTCTCCGGAATCCGTTTGTAAATGTTGTAACCCTTTTCTTCCACCAGTAGTCTATCAGTACCATTACTGCGGATGATCTTTTGATTATCCTGCTCATGCAGGTAGCCGCTGTCGGTAATGTTCAGCCTGTTTGTTCTTTTTAAAATATTATAATCATTACGTACTGAGTATTCTCTTCTTGGCAACGGCGCATCCGTTGTATTCTGCCAGATGATCTTTCCATCCAGGTTTACAAACTGGCTAAAACCCTGGTAGCGGGGCTCATCAGCCACTTCCCAAACGGTTTGTGTCCACTTTCCTTTTACCTCTTCGGCTGAAATGGTTTCCTTCACCCAAACTCTGTTTCCTTTATATTTCCAGATTACGGGGTTTTCATAGATCCATTCTTCCCGCCAGTGCTTTACCACCGTGTTTGCACCTACTACCAGCAAATGCTGAATCACAATTTTTTTATCTGTTATTTCTATGGGCAATGCCAGTTCGGCTGTACCTCCTGTTTCTTCCCTGCTATGATATTTGTAATCGGGATCAGGAGAAAAAGTTTCCGCATACTTAAAATCAACCTCAAAACATCCACAGAGTTTATTGATGATCTGCTGACCGGTTTGTGCCTGAATAGCATGAGCAACAAAAAGGGCAGCTAATGCCACTATTACTTTCTTCATTGGTTATTGTTTTACTGTTTATTGACAAAACAACGACAGAGCCATGATGAAAGCTTACGCAAAGAGTAATTCCGTTTTACGCAAAAAGAAAAACCATCCGATACTGGCACCGGATGGCTCTACCTTTACTCATATTAAAAAATATCAACCTCTTTTCACCAGTACGGATTCAAAAGCAGGATAACCTCTTTCACCATTTTGTGTGAGGGCAGTAAAACGAACTTTGTAATAATTATTATCCCCGTCTTTTATAATATAATACCTGTCTGATCTTACCGCAGGTGAGGTAGTGGGCCCCCCTCCGGAACGCCAGTCAGAACCAATTGTAGCTTGCAATGATGAAAAAGTTAATCCTGCAAGATCGGTTTCTGTAAAATCTGCAAATGCTTTAGCAGATGTCATTACCCTGACAGCTTGTACGTTTCTGTTTTGTATAATAATATCCTGAAACAGATATGGAACTTCACCAGCACCAAAGTTGGTTACATTAGAAAAATATGTCCAGGCAAGGTCCCATTTCTTTTTCTCTGGTTCTATTGCTACAACTCCGTTCTCAAAAGAAACATACTTAAAGAAATATGATTCGTCTTTGGGGATATTGATTTCCTGGAAAGAAGTAGCAGCGATATCTGCATGCTGTAATGTATAACCGCCATTGGCATTGCGGAGAATACGGATCTTTTTCCATCCTCTTGCAACGGCAGGACTTCCGGGGGCAAGACCTCTGTTTACAATATATACTTTATTATCAACTGGAGTTGCATTGGTAGCCATGATCGCCGTCCTTGCCAGGTCACCGTTAGGATAATCAATATAGGGCAATGAAGTAGTAGTGGGGGCAAATTGGTTAAATGCCACTTCACCAGAAAAGCCAATTGTATCCGCATTTGTTACCTGTGTAAGGTCATTCTTATTGATTTGTTTCGCCATCATAGCAGAAGATGAATTCAGTATCACACGGAAGTCATCAGCGCCGGTGTAAAAACCCAGGTCCCAGTTATTCCGATTTATAGAAGTTTGCCTGTTGGCGCTAAGATCAATGAATACTTTATTAGGATACAAAACTCCTCCACCATTTACTGTTAAGCTTGCACTGGTAGCTACCAGTTCAGCGAAACTCAGCGTAAACTGTTTGGTAGCACCAATAAAAACAGGAGCTCCTGAGCTATAAAGATCAAAAATGATCTTCTCATCCCCGTCAAACAGAACACCACTACTTTTCATAATAGTAAATGATGTTTCATTGTTACCTGATGGAATAGTCAATGTCAGTTTACCTGCTGTAGCAACAGGGTTGGTAGTATAGTCAGTACCGTAAACCACCCCCTGTTCTGCCAGGCTAACCACAACCGGAATATCCCGGTCCGTGCTTCTTGATAACTTTAACCGAACTGTAATCGTATTTTCAGCAGCGTTGATACCTTGTGCCGCAGTTTCAAACACCACCAGGTTATCCGCCAGTTCAGCATCTCTTTTCCGGCAACCTGCTACCAGTAAAAGTAAAGAAAGAATTATCCCCAATACAGATATAGATTTTTGTTTCATTGCTACGTATGTTTAGTTGGATTATTGATTTATTTAAAATGATCATTTTTTATTCCAGTTAAAAAGGATAGAAGCGAAATAAGAACGTCCGGTTCCCACATTTAGCCCTCCGCCGGTATGTATACCGCCCTGTACGAAGCTGCTGTTGATACGGCTTACATCAAAGAGGTTGCGTACACCGGCATTGAGGCTGAGCACCCGGATGATCTTTTTGCTGACAGTAAAGTCGGCCATGTGATAAGCATCCTGTTCGGATAAAATAATATCCGGTCCGCTGGTAACATAGCGGGGACGTTTACCTACCATTTTATAAAATAGGTTCAAGTCGAGACCAATCTTTTTAAAATGGTAGCTGGCACTGGTATTGGCTTCGGCAGACCAAACCAGTTCAGGAAAACTTTTGTCTGCACTATACTGGTCATTATAGAAACCTGTGTAAGCAAAACCGGCATTAAAATTCCAGTTTTTATAACTATAACCTGCTGTAAGGTTTACACCAGATGTTTTGCTGTTAAGTACATTGTACAGTTTGGCGGTATCAGAGCTTTGCGTGAATACATAATCGATCAGGTTCTTTACGTCATTGTAAAAACCGCCCAGTTGAAGATGATATAAAGCGCCTTTATCTCTTTTCTTCTTCAAGTTGACAGAAACGGTAAAACTGTGAGAGGTTTCAGCCTTCAGGTCAGGATTGCCCACCACCTGGTGATTGGCATCGAAGAAGCTGAAGTAAAGCTCCCGCAAGGAAGGAGAACGAAAGCCCCGGGCATAAGAAAAACGAAAATCAATATCACTGGTCAGCGCCAGCTTTGCATTGACAGAGGGAATGAAAGGAGGTGCATCGTACACAGAGTTTTTGATAAAACGTAAACCCGGACGAATGCTGATTTTACTATTAGGAGTGATCTCTGAAGTGATGAAGAAAGCATAATCGTCTACAGCATTGGATCCGCTCTTTAATCTTTCTCCTTCACCACGGTCGAGGTTTATATCCATACCAGGCTGAAAACTTACCTTATCGGATAATTTATACAAGGCAGTACCACGGAAAGTGAATCCCCTGAAATCAACTACAGACTGTTTGCCTTCTCCGGGATCTAATCTTACATCTTCGTTCTTTTTATTGACAGTAGTAGAGAAAACCTGGCGGCTGTAATCGGTGTAAGAAGTTTGTACCTGGAAATTCAGCTTGCTGCTGACAAAATAAGAGCCCTGCAACTGGTGAATTACTCTTTGCGAAAGATATTCCTGGTCGTAAGCCAGTGTATCACCGGAGATCTGGTCAGGAAAAGGAGAGTAGTTGCCCGGGTTGGTGATCACTTCATCTAATCCGTCAATGCGGTAGCGAAGGCTGAGTTTACCTTTTGTATAACCGATAAACCCGTTAGCGATCAGCTGATCTTTTTTATGCCAGACCAGTTCACGGCCAACAGCGGTATCTTGCCAGCCACCAAAATAATTGTGCGCAAAAGATCCGCCTGCTTCCCAGTTGTTGCGCTTCCAGGTAAGCCCGGCCTGCTGGTTATGGATACCTTGTTTGATACCATATTCATTGCCCACTGACTCTTCATGTATCCTCGCAGAAACAGAAAAATTAACTGGTGCAGCTTTTTTAGTTATAATATTGATCACTCCAGCCAGTGCATCTGCACCATAAATAACAGACATTGGGCCTTCCACAATTTCGATCCGCTCTATGGAGTTAACATCAATTTGGCTGATGTCAAATTCATTATTAACACCCTGGCGGCCTGTAACAGGTAGTCCATCAATCAATATTTTTACATTCTGGCCACTTAATCCCAGCATTGAAATTGCTGAACCTCCCGTGGCAACATCCTGAGAAAAACGCATATTCAATTCGTTTTTCAGCACATCCTGCAGCCGGGCAGCTCCCTGCTTTACTATTCGGTCTTTCCCAATTACTTTAACCTGGTATACCGAATTTTTTACAGACTGTGGTTTATACTGCCCTGTAATAACGACTTCGTCAAGGTTTTTGATTTTGGTTGTATCCTCTGCGGGAGCTATTCTAACAGATTGGGACCGTACAGCAGAAACTATCAATACGGTCATAAAAAAGAGGTGAATTTTTCTCATAATTTTTATTTGCTGGAGCAAAGTTTCTTCAGCAATTGTTGGGATTTATCACCTGTTTGTCAGGAAATATGAATACGATCATGTTTGACAAAAAGATGACAGCGACTGATTTTTAATCACTGAAATAACTGATGAAGATCATGTATGTGCAAATAAAAAAACATTGGATAGTTCAATAAATGAACTATCCAATGTCTCTTCTCCGAAATCATACTTAAAGTTTGGCACCTAAGCTTATAAAGAAAGTTATTCCATCAGCTGGTAATGCGCCAGGTCCCGGATATCCACCGGCACGACGGGTAAAATATTTTTCATTAGTGAGATTATTGAGTCCTGCTTTAATATTTAAGCCCCTGGTAAACCGGTAGGTTGCTGTCAGGTCAGTAACTGTATACGAAGGTATCAATCCATTTTGTCCATTTGCAGTGGGTGCAACAGTGTTATTGGCATCAGCAAATGCTTCTCCGGAATGAGAGAGTTGCCCGGTTATTGAAAATTCCTTAAATGAATAAGTAAGTCCGGTTCTGATAATCTGTTCAGGAGCATTCTCGACTTTTTTATTCTTAAGGTTACTCTCTACCAACTGATTGTTGCTGTTCTTAGTAATTACTTTAAAATCGCCATAACGGGCATCTGTGTAACCAAAAGAAATGAAGAGACTGACATCACCCCACTTAGTTTTCTTTGCAAATACTTTTACAGGACTAAACTCCACTAAACTTTCAATTCCCTTACTGCTGCTATTCCCCACATTTGTACGGTAATTGAAAAAACTGCCATCTGCCCTTTGTTGTACGATCACACCGATGCGATTATTGTATTGCAGGTAATAAGCGCTGACATCAAAGAAAAGGAAGTTTGAAAATTTACCTCTGTAGCCCAGGTCAGTATTATAGCCTTTTGCATCTTCAAGATCCTCATCAATTACATCCGTAGTGGGTGGTGCAGTAAGGTCGGCAAACTGTACGGGGCGATAAGCCTGTGTAATGTTAGCATAGATCTCGGTCGTTTTACTTATATGAAATTCTGCACCAATGCCTGCCAATATAAATCCCCTGCTTCTTTTTTGGTTTTGTAATAATATCTCGCTGCTTCCACTAAATCCGCTGCGACCACTTGCTTCACCAGTTATATATTCATAACGAAAACCTGGAATGAACAGCAATTTTTCACCTATCCTGAAAATATTTTCTGCATGCAACGCTGCATTAGTGGCATTAAAATCAATATCTCTTGTCCAGGTGCCATCACTTACCGTCATATCATAATCAATTCCTGTACTGCCTTTGCCATCAGCTGCATACCGGTAGGTAGTTCCTTTGTACAAACGACCCCCAATAGATAATGTGTTTGAAAGCTTTCCGATTTTGTAATCACCCAGGTAACGAATCTCTAATCCATAATTCCTGTATTCATCGGCATTGAGGTTGCGGGTATTATATTGATTGGTTATCCTGTTAATAGTATCAGCAACAACGATACCTCCGGAAGGCATAAACCCAACGCTGTTACGGTCACCATGGACTGCAAATATTTTTACATTCAGTTTTGAATGATCGTTAAATTGACAACTACTGATCAGTGCAGCTGTTGTCCAGGTAATATCAAACCAGTTGCGGCTGCGAAAGCTCTGTTTTACATCCTGCTTCAATTGCTGATCTGTTAAACCGCCCGGCTGCTGGCTACGGATATTATTGCGCATAAGTTCTGCGCTTAAGGAAAGCTTAGGAGTGAAACGATAGGTGAAAGTTCCAAATCCAGAGTTAGTATAATACCGGCTGTTCTTTCTGTAACCATCTGCATTACGGTGATCGAAGAATGCATAGTAATGATACTTTTTTGCCTCCCCGCCTATGGCATTATAGCTGTTAAAAAGTCCGTTGCTGCCAACAGTTTGTTGTGTCTCAAACTCTAAAGATTTATTGATCTCGCTACCATTACGTAAAATATAATTAACCAATCCACCGAATTGAGGTCCGTATTGTAATGAGCCCTGCCCTCTCACAATTTCAATTCTTTGTACAGCCTGCAATTGGGGATTATAATAAGCCTCCGGGTAACCATAAGGATCTGCTGCTATATCATATCCATTCTGCCGAACATTAAATTCCCAGCTTCGATTGGGACTCAGCCCTCTCGCTGCAATACCGATCTGTATACCACTGCCATCACTTTCCCATATCTGTATGCCCGGGATTTTAGCTACTACCTGCCGCATTGTATTTGTTACCACATTTCCGCTTACATTATCCAATACTATTAATGCGTTCTTCTTTCCTGCATAAATGGATGTACCGACAATTTCCGGCATTTGCTGTATATCGCTTTTACTATAACGGCCTACTATCGTTATGTCGTTCAGGTATTTTGTAACTGGCCTGGTGGAGTCATCGTGAAATATCTTTACACTGTCCTGGGCTGAAATGGCGGAACCAGCGATAATTCCGGTTACCATTACCATTAATCCTTTAAGCATTGTTTTGTTTTAGGCTGCAAAGGTCAGCCGGATAAATTCAGCCTGCTTTCACAATCAGAAACAAAGCTTACGCAAAACGGAAATTGATAGCCTGTATTTTTCAAAAAAAATTGGCTGTCGATAAAGACAGCCATCACATTACTTTATAATAATATTTTACTCTACAATCACAATTCCTTTTGCCATTACCTTAACCTCTTTCTTTGGCTCTTTTATGGCATCGATCTCCTCTTTTGTTTTTTTGGCATCTTCTGCATAGTGCTTCAGTTCAGCAACAGAAGTGGTTTTTAAGTTTACTTCACCATCAATTATGACTGTTTTTCCTTTTGCAGCAAGAGGCAGAAAAAAACCATAGTCTTTCATCTTCACCATTGCTGTTTCTCCGTCCTCCAGCTCAAGTTTCAGCCAGCAACCTTTTTTGGGGCATACTTCAGTGATCTTTGCTTTTATTTTTACTTCAGGAAACATGGATCCCCCGTTCAATTTTTTAACCACATCATTAAGATCCACTGCCCCTTCTGTAGAAACTTTTTCGCCATACCATTCTCCGGGTTTCGCATCACCGGCAGGAGGTTGTGCATTAGCGATAAATCCAAGACCTGCGATTACAAGTGTAAAGAACAATTTTTTCATACTTATCTTTTTTTGATTTATTTATTTTTTGGATAGCAAAGATAGCTTTTCGGCCGAAAAAGTTGCTTATTCCGGTAAATCCGGTTTTTGAAACTCTAGCGGCTCAGCAGAAATAGCATGGAGAAAAGCCAGTAAGTCGTTTTTTTCTCTTTTTGTAAGTCCAAGAGGCTGAATCAGCTTATCCTTTCCGGCTGGCAGATCTGCTTTATTGAATTTCTCTATAATTGAAGGCATATCTTTTTGCAAGCCATCATGCATCCATGGGCCTGTCTTCATCACATCTCTTAACGAAGGAGTTTTGAATTTGCCCATGTCCTCTTCCTTGTGTGTCACCTTATAATAACCATCATCATTGCCTGAAAATCCACTGTTATGAAACTGGTTGTCGGTAAATAAAGGCCCACTATGGCAATTCATACATTTGGCTTTGGTTCTGAATAAATGTAACCCACGTAGTTCACTGTTTGTTAAGGCTTTTTTATTGCCTTCTAAAAAGTTATCAAACCTGCTTTTACGACTCACAATTGTTTTTTCAAAAACCGCAATAGCTTCTGTCAGCCTGTCGGGGTCAATTTGCTCATCACCAAAAGCTTTTTTAAATAACTCCTTATAGCTATTCACTTTTCTTAGTTTTCGCATCACATCTGGCATTTCACTGTGCATTTCTGTTTCACTATTTATCGGAGCAAATGCCTGATCCTGCAGGTCTGAGGAACGGCCATCCCAGAATAACCGTTTGTAAAACCAACTGTTCTGAATTGTCGGGGAGTTTCGTTTATTGATAGCCCCTTCGTGACCGATAGATTTCTCTTTTCCATCTGCCCAGTTCAATGCTGGCTGATGACAGGTAGCACAGGAGATTTTCCCCGAACCACTAAGCCTGGTATCAAAGAATAATGTTTTTCCCAGTTCAATAACATGTTTCAGGGAATCTCTTTGTTTTTCAACCGGACTTTCCGGTAAAACTCCCAGCTCATTCCATTTCACACTTTCGTCCACAAAAGGTGCGGGCCAATCGGAAACAGGACCTGAATAAATATCCCGCAGATTTTTTTTGGAAAATGACAGGGAGAAAACAACGAGGCCGGAAAATAGAAAAATAACAAACAGTTTTTTCATACTCTGATAATAACGGCAAATAAACGGATTATAAGCTTTCTGCCAGTTGATTTATCTCAGTTCAGAAGTCAGATAAATCCCCGGCAATTTTTGGCTCCGCATTTACAGGGTAGGGTCCCTTCATGATGTGTCTCACCATAGTCGCAACTCAGTTCTTCTCCCTTCTTTATTCTTTTTAACGCATAAAATTCTACCCTATTCTTCATTACCCGCATAAATGTATTAGGATCGCAGGAATGGTTGATAAAACGCATATCATTGGGGTTTGCAGATGCATTCAGGGCCAGGTCATCATCCAGTTCAACCATATTGATAACTTCTAAATTCCTGATAAGTTTCATGGCCTCCTTCATGGTGATAATAACACCTCCCAGATCTCCAATTTTTTTTCGGGCAGGAATATGTTGTAAAGCATAAGCGCCTTTCCCGGCAATTTTGCTTTTGGCAACTTTTACAGGATAATAGATATGGTAAGCAGGGGTTACAGGTTGTTTTGACATTCTACTCATTTATCCAGTTTACTTTTTCTTCCAGTGGCAATCTTGTTGTACCTTTCGAAGGTATTGCGATGTGACCAATATAAAAAAAACCAAGCAGCTTATCCAATTCACCTAAACCAAAATAAGACTTTGCCTCTTCTTTGTAAGTAATACCGCCGGTTGTCCAGTATCCGCCGAGGCCATAAGCTGTAACAGATAAGTACATATTCTGTACTGCACAAGCCACTGCTTCTATATCCTCAATCTCAGGAATATTTTTGGTGGTAGTTCTTTTCATTCCTATAGCAACAATATGTGATGCCTTTAGGGGATTTTGCTGAAGTTTTGTATAAGTAAGTTCTTTAAAATTTTCCCCGGCTAATTTTTTATACAATTCACTTTGAAAAGCAGCTAGTTTTTTCAACCCTTCCCCGCTAAATACAGTAAACTGCCAGGGTTCTGTTTTGCCATGGTTTGGCGCCCAGGTTGCATTAGTAATAATTTCTTTGATAATAGTGTCATCTACTTTCTTTCCCGCCTCAAATTGATCAGGAAAAACAGAACGGCGACTGCGGGCTAATTGGTTAAAAATATCTGAGGTCATTAGTAGTATTTAGACAAAAATAAAGTGCCGGGAGTTACCCTGGCACTTTGTCTTTAATTTGAAGCAAATATTTATTACTCCGTTACTCCTTTCTCTTTTTGGTCTTTTTAATCTGGAAAACTCTTGATAAGTTAAACCCGAACCGCACTTCCCCTTTTCCAAACTGCCCGGTTGTTTCTGTAATAAATGCCCTTTCATTCATACCTGTTGAATTGGAAAAATGTAACTGAAAGACGTGGCCGCCTGTTTCAATATCTAAGCCAACTGATAAGGGGTGGTAGTAGCCGCTGTCTGGCATACCGATAATAACATGAGAATAATCCCAGGTAAAAGCAATACGCTGCGATAGCTTAAGACGGCCGCCAACCCCGATAGCATAAATATTATTAGGATCTGTTTGCAATTGCACCAGGTTCTTGTGCACCATTGTCGGTGATACTTGTAAGGTAAAGGCCTCACTGAATTTTCTGCCGATGATAGCCTGGAAATAATAAGCCAGTTTGGAAGTAAAAAAATTTTTCCTGTTTGGATCAGCCCAGTCGAGGCCATCCATAGTAATGCCTGAGACCAGTGCAAATGTGACTGGTGAACTCCAGGGACCTGTTGACTGACGAACCGGAGCATACTTAATAAATGCATCCAATTCTTTTTTATATGTACTTCTTCCCACACCCACCATCAGGTTTTGCAGTATACCAAAATCAAATCCCATACGCATACTGGCCTGGTCAAGACCAAAGAAGTTTTTGTACCCCTGATCGAGTTGTCCAAATCGGTGGAGTATCCTGAAGTCCATGGTACCGGGGTTTAAAAACTCTATAGAGTGACTATTAATAACCCTTGGAGATTTAAATGCGTATTTTATTCTTTCCTTGGTTGGTTTTTCCTCTCCACCCACCAGTTTTAAAAGGTCTTCATCCTGGGCAGACAAATGAATAGTGAATAGTAAAAGAAACAAACCTGTTATGCAGTAATGTGCTAGCTTTTTCATAATAGTTAATTGGATTTTTAGCCTTTAAGTGGTTCCAGTGAACAGGACACAATGATCTTTGCAGTTTTAGAGACTTTATCTGCCACCAGTCCGGGTATGGCAATTTTGAAATCAGACAATAAAACATTGAATGATGCATTTGCATTTACCTTTCCTCCCTGGACAACTAATTTCCCCTGCGTTTCCACATCCTTTGTTTCGCCATGCAGTGTAAGCTTCCCTTTCACAGTGACAGAATAGGTACCATCCTTTGAATAATTAACTGTTTCATTATTGGTAATCGTTCCTTTGAATTCTGCTTTAGGGAATTTGTGGCTCTCCACATAGTTCTCATTGAAATGCTCTTCCATTAAAGCCCTTTCAAATGCGAAACCCTTCATTAATACTGCGAATTGTATTGCGCCTGTTTTAGTATCTACCACACAGGTTGCTGTTCTGTTCACTCCCTCTATCTTCTCAGGCGATGAAGCAGATGTGGCATCAAAATCTATTTTCCCGCTTTTAGTATAGAATTTTTGTGAAAACCCGGATGTTGTCAGGAAAATTAATGTGGCGGCTAGAAAAAAACTGTTTTTCATGTTCATGATTTTGTGTTTATGAATTATTTTTTTTGACTTATTACACTGCGTACAAGAATAATATCAGAGCCAAGCATTTCATCTGCATTATACCCCGAACAAATTCCCTTAACAGTGATAGTGCCCCCTCTCTTAACTGAAAGAGCTTCGTTACTGTGTGCACTGTCTATACTGCAACGAACAGAGGACATAGAAGCTGTATCGCCAAGAATAACAGCATAAAAACCCCTGTCATCTTTGGCCACTTCCTTTACCATACCTTCCACACTTAATACTTTGTCCCAGTATTTCTTGTTAGAAGCCTGTTCATTATTTTCAAACTCTTTCAAAAGATCTGTGGCACCAACAGTATAATCTGGTGTCAGTTTTGCCGTATCCTTGTGTGCCCGGTTGTATTCCTTATAGATGTAAAACCCCACTGCCCCGGCAATTACAAGCAATGAAAGCAATACATACCGGATGATTTTTTTACGTTTCATATTAGTGGCATTTTGGTTAGTTATTCAGCATACCGCTGTCTATCCATTTTTTTATGGTGGTGATCTGACAATTACTCATTTTAGCCATCCCTTTGGGCATCGGTGAATACCCGGCAGAATGATTGATTGTTCCATATAACTTCCCGTTTTGCGCCATTGCTTTATCGGAAGCATAAGTACCCATCAACTGGTTGCCGGATGGAAAACTGCCGGTGTGACAACTGTAGCAATACTGCTGAAGTAATGGAACCACCTTTTGTACATAAGAAACAGTACCAGTTGTATCTGTACAGGGGGCGCCATTGGCTCCCCCATACAGAAGATCTTCCTTATCGTAATAACAGGAACTTATAAACAGAGCAGATATCAGCAATATAGCTACTATTAAAAATTTTATTCGCATGATTGATTTTTGTTTTAGTTATTTAGTGAGCCCGCCGTGATCCATTTCTGTACCTGGCGAATCTCACAATCTGATAATTTAGCTGAATTTTTAGGCATCGGTGAGTAGCCGGTCTGATGAGCGATTGAACCATATAATTTTCCATTCAGGGAAATTATCTTCACCGCATTATATGTTGATACATCAATGTTTCCTCCAAGATTTGACGGGTTATGACAACCAACACATTTATTATCCATAATTGGCTTGACAGCTCCGCTGTAAGTGAATACAGCTGTATCACAACTGGCTATACAACTATTATTTTTGGCTCCCTGGTTGATCCATTTTTGAATAAGAGCCTTTTGAGCTGTGGTCATTGCCGGCATCGGCGGAGGAGGCATCCTGTCACCATTTGTTTTTATTATTACCTTATACAACTTGCTATTAGCTGCATCACCGGGTCTGACATAACTCATGATCTTAGTATAGGTAGTCAGGTTTACTCCATCTGCATGAGTAATATTATCATGACATCCGCTCATTGTACAATTGGAAGAAATAAGCGGCATAATGTCATTGACAAAATAAACAGAGTCAGGATTACAGTTTGAAGTTGGCGGAGGGTTGCCACCACCCGTACCACCACCGCCGCCACTGCCATTTCCCGGGTTTAGTATCTCATGCCTGCAGGCATTTAATACAATTACTCCTGCCGACAAAGCGATTAGTATGTATAGAAATTTGTTTTTCATAAAGGTTGTTTTTGATTTTCAAATCATTGGTTAATGAGACACTATACATCTGCTGCTAAAATGAATTAGTAGCCAATGCGTATATTATGTAACCACTGCAGAGATTGCAACAGATTACATTAACAGTTTAGTTAACAAAAAATAGCAGAAAATCATCCTTGCCGGGGCGGCTGAAGGAGCAATGAGACATGTTTCGAAGGGATATTATCAGGCAAATGACTGCTGTAGATCCTGTTTTCCCAGAGAGGTATTTCAGGTGAAGCGATCTCATTTACCATTGGAGAATAAACAACTGCGATCGTATTGCAATCAGAGTTGTGACAAGGTAATTGCTTATCAAAATCATCATCTGCAGATGTTCCATCATCTCCCCCGTAGTGCATAGCGATAAATTCAAAAAAATTAAGGGAAGGATCCAGGTGATGATGCTGGAAGAAATGCTGAAGGAGTTCTGGCAATTTACACAACTGACCTGCCTCGGTATTCCCGATAAGGTGCACACTAATCAGTATTATTGCCAGTTTTTTACGCATTCGTGACATTCAAATATTCAAAAATGATGCCATATGAAGTGTAACGCAGGTCACACATTTTTTATTGCGGAAAAACCGGGTGTAAAGCCAATTATTTACAAGTAAAAAACAAATAAGTGTTAGTAAAAGGCCTATTTACCTGAGTAAGAGTTCACAAGGTTTCAGACCTGTGTGCTTTTTAAAGGCTGTAGAAAAGTGAGAAATGGAAGAATACCCCAGCATCATAGATACTTCGGTAACACTAACCCCTTTTTCATAGAGCAGGTATTTTGCATGCTCCATACGCTGGCTTTGATAAAAATCAAAAACAGTAGTACCGAATAATTCTTTGAACCCTTTTTTAAGATAGCATTCGTTAATGGCTACTTTCCGGCTTAGCTCCTTAATAGTGATCGGTTCTCCGATATGCTGAATAAGAATTTCCCTTGCTTTTACGATCTTTTCCCGGTCTGCTTCATTTGCGAGGAATTTGCAACTCACCACATCAATTTCTTTTTCACCCAGCATACAGTCAAGACTGTATAGTAACAACATCTGGGTTTGGGCATTGATATAAATATTCTCGAGGCTGTCGCTGTAAGTATGATTTAATACCCCCTCAAGCACCATTCTTGTTTTACCACAAAGCGGAAGAATTTTGGTAAAGGATGAATTATGCCGGAAGCTTAAAATATTATCCGTTAAGGCAGCGTTCCCTTTCCGTGGCTTTACAAACTGGCTGAGGTGAACAGGAGAAAACCTGAAACTTACCACATCCACACTATCCACCCTTTCCATGCAGGTTTTAGATGCATTAAACTGACACATGTCGCACTCTGTATCTTTCTTACGGCAGTATACATTTCCACTCACACAAAATTTCAATTCCAGGTAATTTTCTTTTGGCTCAGTTTTCTGATAATGATAAACCAGCATTCCGGTATCCTCTATATTCCACTGCGGAAGGCGGCGATACCTGTTTATAGTGTACTGTACGGAGCCGGGTATTTGTTGCTCTCTCTCCTGCAGCATTACCATCTGGTCCTGCATATAGGATTGCTTATAAGCCAATGACAATATATCCGGAGGATTGTGCATTTGAAATGCGAAATTACGTTTTATCAGCCATATTAATGGTGTAACGCTGAATAGCACTGATCAGGCGCTGATTTTTAACAATATATGATCAAAAAAACTTCTGTTTTTGCCGGTAACAACTAACTTTGCCCGTCCCGCCATGGGCGGGATTTTTTTCAACATGATCCATCCGCATACATATATTCATCCTAATGCTAGGCTGGCAACCAATGTAAAGATTGATCCCTTTACGGTTATACACCAGGATGTAGAAATAGGTGATGGTACCTGGATCGGCTCCAACGTAACTATCATGGAAGGTGCCCGGATTGGAAAAAACTGCCGCATCTTTCCGGGAGCAGTAATTGCTGCTGTTCCACAAGATCTGAAATTCCAGGGTGAATATTCCAACGTATATATCGGTGATGGCACCACTATCCGTGAATTTGTGACCATCAACCGCGGTACCAAGGACCGTGAAAAAACAGTGATTGGTAAAAATTGCCTGATCATGGCATACTGCCACTTTGCACATGATTGTTTTGTAGGCGATAACTGCATTACCAGCAATAATACCCAGGTGGCAGGACATGTAACAATCGGCGACTGGGCAATCATTGGTGGTATGTGTGCGGTTCACCAGTTTGTAAAGATCGGCTCCCACTCATTTATCAGTGGCGGTTCCCTGGTTGGAAAAGATGTACCTCCTTATATTAAAGCAGGCCGTACACCATTAAGCTATGCAGGTGTAAATTCTATTGGCTTAAAACGTCGTGGCTTCAGCATCGAACGTATCAATCATATTCTTGATATCTATCGTGTGCTTTATAATAAAGGCATGAACACCAGCCAGGCAGTTGAGTTCATTGAAGAAGAAATGCCCGCCACTGATGAAAGAGATGAAATTGTAACCTTCATTCGTGAAAGCGGGAGAGGTATCATCAAACGGTTCACCAAAGGCAGCAACGATGACGATCTCCCTATCTGATTCAGGAAAGCGGTTTAACCGTGACTGGATATTCCGTCATTTCACTTACACATTTAAAACAGGAAATGCATATGCCATCACCGGGCCAAATGGTTCGGGAAAGAGCACACTACTGCAAGTACTCAGTGGTGGAATGATGATCAATGAAGGAAAAATACAATGGGCACTAGTTGATAACGAATTGGCAAATGAACAAGTATATCAGCATGTATCTATCTGCGCTCCCTATCTCGAACTGATAGAAGAGATGACACTGACTGAGTTCCTGAACTTCCACCAGGGATTTAAACCCTGGCTACCCGGACTTTCTGCTAAAGAAGTCATTTCAATAATTGGTCTGGAGAAAGCGGTTCATAAACAAATCCGTTATTATTCATCTGGTATGAAACAACGGGTAAAACTTGCCCAGTGTATCCTTTCTGATTCAATGATTGTTTTGCTCGATGAGCCCTGCACAAACCTTGATACGGCAGGTATTGAATTGTATCACTCACTTATAAATAAATACGGTAAGCAGCGGCTTATAGCTGTAAGCAGCAATGATGAAGTAGAGTATAAATTCTGTACACAGCTTATTAATATTAACGATTATAAAAGACTCTGATGTCTTTTATCATGATGAATTGTGATAAAAGTCATGTTTTTAGTCCGCTTCTGATACCATTTTTGCCCCGTGAAAAAGATTATTGCCGTCATATTGCTTTTGGTTTTCACCCTGCAGACTTTTTATACAACTGCTTTTACGGTTTGGTTTTACGCCAATCGCAAAGCTATTGCCAAAGAACTTTGTATCAATAAAAATCAACCAGAATTAAAATGCGAGGGCAAATGCTTTCTCAACAAGCAGCTAAAAGAAACCAGTCAGCACCAGGATGAAGAAGCCCCTTTGCGAATAAAGCAATTACTGGAAGGCAGCCTTTTTACAGTTACTACCATAACTCATACTCTTTCTGCTCCTGCAGTTGTGCGCACACACACTTCTGGAATAACAGGTACCTATAGCTATGATCCCTGCAAATCCATCTTTCATCCTCCGGCTATAGCCTGATCGTTATATCTTCTAGAGCTGTTTTCAATTATTATAATTTATAAACAGCACTGTATTCCCATTCCAATTAATAACTGTTTAAATAAAGGTATTTATGAAAAAATCATTAATGATATTATTATCTGTTGCTGTTTTATGTGTTATAGTATTTCTCTCTGCCTGTTCAAAAGATAAAATACAGGAAGCAGATCCTACTGAAGGACTAACAAAAATAACTGAAGGTTACGCCACAGGTGCCGCCGCCAAAGTCCAGGTATATACAAAAGAAACATCCGTTACCACAGGATACACAAAATTTTATATTGCACTTTATGATTCCGCCACAGGAAACCGTATCGAAGATGCACATATACAACTGACTCCGATGATGGATATGGGTACAATGATGCATTCATCTCCTTATGAAAATCCTGCTTCGGAAGAAGCTGCTAACCATTTATTTCCCTGCAGCGTAACGTTCATTATGTCATCTATGGGCGGCACATGGACATTGAAGATCCAGGTGCATAATCATCTGAATGATAAGGAAGGGTCACTTACAATCCCCATTACTGTAAACGAACCCGCCAAATCAAGGCAAAAATCATTTACTGCAGCACACAACGGCGCTAAATATTTCATTTCCCTTATTGAACCCACTTCTGCAAGTTCAAAAGTGGGTATTAATGATATGGAAATAGCTATTTATAAAAAAGCATCTATGATGAGCTGGCCTGCAGACAGCAGCCTGTCTGTTCTATTAACTCCGGAAATGCCTACCATGGGTCATGGTTCACCTAATAATGTGAATCCTGTTCATACCGGTAATGGTCATTACAAAGGGAAAGTAAATTTTACTATGACTGGTTTCTGGAGGCTAAATCTTGATTTTATGTCTGGAACAGGTGTAGCTGATACCACTCAGTATTTTGACGTTGAATTCTAACAGTTAAAAATAGCAGGTGGGTTCTCCCACCTGCTTAAACCCAATTACAATGAAAAAAGTATTGGCAAACATATTAGTCCTCACTTTTAGCCTCGCCGGGTTTTCACAAACACAGCAGCCAGTAATAAGTGAAGATAGTTCCCGCATTGTCGAACTGAAAGAAGTAACCGTAACTACCATACAAAAACCGGCTCAACAGCAGTTGATAAATTTTTTCAGGGCAAACAACTCTGCTACACTGGAAGAAATATTGAGTCGTCTTCCTGAGATATCATTATTGCGTCGTGGCACTTATGGCATGGAGCCTTCCATAAGGTCTTTCACGGGTGGTCAGATAAATGTGCTGGTAGATGGAATGAGAATTCACGGAGCCTGTACTGATAAAATGGACCCTGCCACTATTTATATCGAACCTATTAATCTTGAAAACTTACAGATACAAACTGCCACTGCTGGTTTTATGAGTGGTTCAGCGATTGGCGGCACTATAAATATGAAAATAGCCGAACCAGATTTCCTGGATGCAAATAAAGTAACAGGGGTTATCAGCAGTGGTTTTCAAACTGCCGCTAAAAGCTTTTACGAATCTGCCCGGTTAAATTATTCAACAGGCAGGTGGGCCTTCAGGGCAAGTGGCACATACCGGAATAATAAAAACTACCGTAGTGGAGATGGTGAAGAAGTAAATTTTTCGCAGTATGAAAAAATTAATTACTCCTTTTCTGCAAAATATCAATACGATCAAAATACTTATCTCAAAGCAGATCTTTTAGGCGACGATGGATGGAACATCGGTTATCCTGCTCTGCCAATGGATGTAGGTTATGCAAAAGCAAGAATTGCCTCATTAAGTATTCACCGCGAAAACCCATCGAAGCTGTTGTACAAATGGCAGGCAAAAATATATGGCAATAAGATTGATCATGCCATGGATGATACAAAAAGACCCAATATACCCATGCATATGGATATGCCGGGGTGGAGTAAAACTTATGGTGCTTATTCAGAAGCTGAACTTAAAATAAATCAAAAGCAAAGACTACTCCTCAGGGCAGACGGTTCTTCTACTTTTCTAAAAGCGTCAATGACCATGTACCAGCCAGGAGAACTCCCTATGTATATGCTTACCTGGCCAGATAATAGAAAAAATCAATACGGCATCTCTGCAGCATGGCTTTTGCAAATTGACAGTACACTGAAACTGCAGGTATCCGGAAGAACTGATCTTATTACTTATAATTTAGTCTCCCAGGAAGCCAAAGATCAGGTTAGTATTTTTGGCTACCCTTCTGCTAACAGAAATGATTTATTGAAAAACCTTTCAGTGCTTTTAACAAAAAAAATCTCTCAAAAGATAAAAATATCTGCCAGTATAGCTTATAGTGAAAGGATACCAACAGCCAGCGAATTATATGGTTTTTACCTGTTCAATAGTAATGATGGATACGACTATATCGGCAACCCAAAACTGAATATTGAAAAATCACTACAGGCTGATTTGTCTGCCATGTATAACTGGAAAAACAACCGGGTTCAACTTAGTTATTTCTATTCCAGTTTGTTTGACTATATAACAGGTATTATCAATTCTTCTTTCAGTACTATGACTATCGGCGCCAATGGAGTAAAAGAATTTATCAATATCCCCGAAGCATCTGTATCAGGAATGGAGGGCAGTGTGATATTTAAACCTGCCCCTGCCATTGATGTGGTTTCCACCATCCGCTATACAACCGGAAAAGATAATAAAGGAAATCCATTACCTTTTATTCTTCCCTTGAAGAATACAACATCAGTCAGATATCAGCCAAAGAATTTTTCTGTACAACTGGAAGCAGAAGCCGCAAGCAAACAAGACCATATAAATATAGAAGCCGGGGAAGATATTACAACCGGCTATTCCCTTTTGCATATTAGGTTTGGCTACAACACAATCATATTTAAAAATATTATTGAGTTACAAGGGGGAGTTGAGAATATTTTTGACAGAAAATATCATGAGCACCTGGATTGGGGAAATATTCCAAGACCGGGAAGGAATATGTATATCCAATTCAGGATACACCTCTAATAAAATGTGCCCGTTATCTTAAACGGGCACATTTAATCTGCAATAGTAATATATTACCAAATTTTTTATTTTTTCTCTTCGTCCTTTCTGTAAGTATAAACTCTTTTGACAATTTTTATTGCCTTGCCTTTATCATCAAAGGTAGTACGCTGTGTCCAGTTACCCATTTCATCATGAGAATCATAGGTATATTTTGTCACTTTTGTTATTGTGGAGTCTTTTGTAACATCAGTTCGTGAAACTTCGGTTTGTTCTCCCTTATTATTATACTTGAAAGAACTGGATGACTTTATTTTGCCGACACTGTCTTTAGTTGTAAATCCCATCTGTAAGCCCTTGTCATATGTAGCTTCACCTTCCACCCTGAAAACACTATCCTTATCATATTGTTTCCAGGTCAACACCATACCCTGTTCGTTTTGCGTAATATTAGTATAATAATATTCGAGTTTACCTGCTGTATCAAAAGCTTCTGCTTTTGTATACATTCCTTTGTCATCCACGGCTACATTCATATAATTGTCAGGCTTGCCACCTTCCTTTGTCACTTTAGAACCTGTCCATAACCCATTTTCATGTCTGGTAAAGGACGCTTCACTTTTTACAGTACCTTTATTGTCTTTAGAAACATTTTTAACTGCATTCCCGTTTGCATCGAAGTCAGTTATATCTGCACAGCAAGAATCCATTTCTCCTATTTTACCGGCGCTGTCAGTTTTATACGGGGTTTCTTCAATCGTTTGAATATCTCCCTTGAGCATATCATTCGCCAGGTCGCTGTATTTAACTTTCTTCTCAGCTTCCTTGTCTTTCGAATTGTTACAGGCAAGCACAAATAGCCCTGCCATGATGATCAGAACATTTCTCATGTTGATTTTTTAAAAAATTAATAAATGACAGGTAGAATTAAGAAGGATTCTTAGGGATGTAATAACCTAAATATACATATAAAAAAATATACACCAATTTTTTCACCTACCGCTGGCTTGCAATCAACAAATTCAAATCGGTGTACTTGAGGTCAAAGCGCTGGCTGAGATAGAAATTAGTCAAAGCTCCTTTAAAAAGATAGATCCCGTTACGAAGATGTAATTTGTGCCAAACCAAATTTTCAAACCCGCCTTCCTCACCGGCCTCCAGCAACAGAGGCATCAGTACATTACTGATAGCCTGTGAAGCCGTGCGGGCAAAACCGGAAGGGATATTGGGTACACAATAATGTATCACCCCGTATTTCATAAAAATGGGATGTTCATGAGATGTTATTTCAGAGGTTTCAAAACATCCGCCGCGGTCAATGCTCACATCAATGATCACAGAGCCCGGACGCATATTACTCACCATTTCTTCTGTTACAATCAATGGAGTTCTTCCTGTTTCAGAACCCAATGCACCAACGGCCACTTCGCAGGTCTTTAGCTGCTTGGCCAGCAATCTTGGCTCTATCACAGAGGTCCACATCCGCTGACCAATGTTATTCTGCAATCTTTTTAAACGGTACACACTATTATCAAATACTTTTACAGAAGCCCCTAATGCAAGGGCAGCCCTTGCTGCATACTCACCTACTATTCCTGCACCTATTATAATAACTTTTGTGGGAGCAATCCCGGATATACCGCCCAACAACACCCCTTTACCATGATTGGCTGAGCCCAGGTATTGGGCAGCGATCAGCATCACAGCGCTTCCGGCAATTTCACTCATACTGCGAACGATAGGATAAGAATCACTGTCATCTTTCAGGTTCTCAAAGGAAATAGCTGTTACTTTTTTTTCCATCATTTTCTCCAGTATCTCAGACTTCATCACAGAAAGATGGATAGGTGAAATGATGATCTGGTTAAGTTGTAATAAAGGAAGGTCCTCATCAATGATAGGAGCACTCTTTACCAGTATAGGAGCTTTAAATACGCTTTCTCTGTCGTATACAATCTTTGCACCGGCCTCGCTGTAATCTTTATCCCTGAAGTGCGAAGCTTCGCCAGCATTGTGTTCTATTATTACCTGGTGGCCATTACTGATAAGTACACTTACCGCATCTGGTGTCAGGGCAATTCTGTTTTCCTGGAATGCGATCTCTTTCGGAATACCAATCATCATCCCCTCGGATTTTGGACGTATGTCCAATGTTTCCTCCAGGGTTTCATAGCTGAAAGAGGTGCTTATTTTTGGTTTCTGCTGGCTCATGAAGTTGGTTATGCTTATTGATTCAGGCCGGTATCAAAGCTACTTAATTATTAGCTATTTTGATCCTTCTTGTTTTACTATCAACGAGTTCGATATATACATGAAGGGTATTATCAGGGAATATGCCCGGTGCTTTTTCCGGCCATTCCACCAGGCAGATGTAACCGCTGTTAAGTGCATCTTCAACGCCGGCTCTTTGCGCTTCTTCCTCATCTTTTAGCCGGTAAAGATCCATATGAAAAAGTGGTTTTGGGGTACCCTCACAATCATAAGCATACTCATTGATGATTGAAAATGTAGGGCTTCCTACAATATCCTTCACTCCTTTTACATCACACAAAGCATGAATAAAAGTCGTTTTTCCCGCTCCCATCTGACCGTGAAAAGCGAAAACAGTGGTACTTCCGGCTGCTTTCCAAAACATCGTTGCAATTTCATTGATATCGTCCAGTGCAAACTGCCATTCCATAGGGCAAATTTAGTACGATATAGCAACGATGTTGTAAACATATTCCCCTTGTCGGAAAATTCGCTTTTAGCCTTTTGGTAAATTTGCAATATGGAAAATGTACAATGGAAGGTAGATGGCATGGATTGTACCACCTGTGCACTCAATATTCACAAGTACCTGGAAAAAAAAGGAGCGAAGAATATTAAAGTGAATTTTGCAACCGGTTACGTCAGTTTTGATACCAGCGGTGAGATAGCAGAGGATAAACTGGCCTTGGGTATCAATGGTCTTGGATACAAAGTGGCCAATCATCTACAGACGAATACAAAAGAAAAAAAACCTTTCCTTTCTACTCATCTCCAGCGTTTTTGGTTCTGTTTTCCTTTCACGGCAGTTTTGATGCTCCACATGATTCCAGGCCTGCATATTCACTGGCTGATGAATCATTGGGTGCAACTGGCACTTACTATTCCTGTCTACCTGGTTGGGATGAGTTTTTTTGGTAAAAGTGCCTGGAAAAGTATCCGTAACCGTATGCCGAATATGAATGTTCTGATAGCCGTAGGAGCTACAGCAGCATTTATATACAGCTTGTATGGCTCGTTAACAGGACAGGCAGAACAGTATATGTTTTATGAAACGGCTGCCACTATTATCACACTTGTTTTCCTGGGAAACTATTTAGAAGAAACTTCCATCGCCTCCACACAAAGAGAATTAAATAAACTGGCAAAATCACAAAAGGTAATGGCCAATATGATCGCTTTTGATGATGAGCATAAAGAACAGATATTTCCTGTTGAAAATACAACCCTGAGAGTGGGAGACCTGATTTTGATAAAAAGCGGCGAACAAGTACCCATCGACTGTAAGATATTATGGGGTGATGTACATGTGAATGAAGCAATTATTACCGGTGAAAGTTTACCGGTTCATAAATTAGCCAAAGACAAACTGATTGGAGGTAGCCTGATAACTGATGGAACAGTAAAAGCACAGGTAACAGCGGTGGGAGATGATACTGTATTATCCGGGATATTGAATATGGTGAAGCAGGCACAGGGAGAAAAACCACCTGTTCAGTTACTGGCAGATAAAATCAGTGCGTTGTTTATTCCAATTGTGCTTGGCATTTCTATTGCCACATTGATTGTAAGCTGGATTGTATTACAAGATTTTACCCCTGCATTAATGCGGAGTATTGCTGTACTGGTAATCGCCTGTCCTTGTGCAATGGGATTGGCCACACCAGCTGCTATCGCTGTTGGGCTGGGCCGGGCAGCCAAAACCGGTATTTTGTTTCGCAATGCCACCAGCCTGGAGACATTTAAAGATATTAAACAGGTGGTATTTGATAAAACCGGTACCCTTACCACCGGAAAGTTCGCCATCGGCAACTGGCAGATCACAAATAGTACAATCGGCGAGGAAGAATTCAAAAGAATTGTGTTCTCTTTAGAAAAGTATTCTAATCACCCTATTGCAAAATGTATCACCGATACATGGAAAACAAAGGATCAGATTCAGTGGAAAAAGATTGAAGAGGTCAAAGGCCTGGGAATGCAATCGGAAGATAAAGAAGGTAATGGTTATACAGCCGGTTCTTACAAAGCCGCAGAAGGCCTGATAAAAGACGATTCACATAATGTGTACATACTTAAAAACGGGCAACTGTTAGGATGGATCGATGTAAAAGATGAAATAAGACCCGAAGCAAAACCTGTTATTGATTATCTCCATAGCAAACATATTAAAACGATCCTTCTCAGCGGCGACCGGCTGACCAAATGTAACCAACTGGCGGTTCAGCTGGGCATTGATACAGTTATCGCCGAACAATCGCCTGAACAAAAACTTAAAAAAATTGCTGACCTGAGTGAAAAAATACCTACTGCGATGGTTGGCGATGGCATCAATGATGCCCCGGCACTTGCTAAGGCCACGATCGGCATTTCGATGAACGAAGCTTCCCAGATCGCTGTACAAAGTGCCCAGGTAATATTAATGAATCATGGATTGAAAAATCTGCCTACTGCTTTAGGCTTAGGAAAACATACCTACCTAACTATCAAACAAAATCTCTTCTGGGCCTTTGCTTATAATATTGTTGCCATTCCTGTTGCAGCCTTTGGTTTTCTTACCCCAACTTTTGGAGCATTGGTAATGGGCATGAGTGATGTGGTTTTAGCCATCAATTCAGTTCGTCTCTTCGTGAAAAAAGTAGTGTAAATTCACAACTACCGGATGGCATGTTGAACTATGCGGGATATTTATCACATATTAAGACAATACTGGGGTTTCGATGCATTCCGTCCATTGCAGGAAGAAATTATCAAATCTGTTCTGGAAGGCAAGGATACGCTGGCCCTTATGCCTACCGGTGGTGGCAAATCAATATGCTACCAGGTTCCTGGCATGGCGAAAGATGGATTATGTCTTGTTATTTCACCTTTGATCGCACTAATGAAAGACCAGGTTGAAAATCTCAGGAAAAAAAGTATCACTGCTTTTGCTATATACTCCGGGATGAGCAGGAAGGAAGTGATTAACGTTTTTAAAATAGCCGCTGAAAGCAATTGTAAATTCCTGTACGTTTCGCCAGAAAGATTAGAAACAAGTTTATTCAAAGAATATCTTCCGGGGCTTAATATTACTTTAATAGCAGTGGATGAAGCCCATTGTATCTCCCAATGGGGTTATGATTTCCGGCCGCCATATTTGCGCATTGCATCACTGCGGGAAGAATTACCCGGTGTTCCTGTTCTTGCGTTAACTGCCTCTGCCACTCCTGATGTACAAAATGATATTTGCGACAAACTTGCATTCAGTAATCCCTGTATTTTTCGCCAGTCATTTGAGAGAGCAAATCTTTCTTACAGCACTTTTAAGGTTGATTCAAAAATTAATAAGATCATTGAGATCATACAAAAAGTTCCCGGCAGCAGCATTATCTATTGCAAAAGCAGGAAAAGAACTAAAGAAATAAGTGAGCTATTGCAATTGCAGCAAATCTCATCTGATTTCTATCATGCCGGGTTAGTCCAGGAAGAAAGAAACAAAAGACAAGAAGCATGGATCAATAATAAAATAAGGGTGATCGTCTGTACCAATGCATTTGGGATGGGGATCGACAAACCTGATGTTAGAACTGTTGTTCATGCTGATGTGCCGGATTGCCTGGAAAATTATTACCAGGAGGCTGGCCGTGCCGGCAGAGATGGTAAAACATCTTACGCTGTTCTGCTGTATGATGAAAGAGACTTGCAGGAGCTGAAGGAAATGGCATCACTGCGTTTCCCATCACAGGAAGATATACGGGGTGTATACCAGTCTGTAGCCAATTACTTGCAAATACCAACCTGCTCCGGCGAAGGCCAGTATTATGATTTTGATATTTCCGATTTCCTGAAAAAATTTAACCTGAACAGTCATACCACTTTGTATTCTTTAAAAGCATTAGAACAGGAAAGTTGGTTAACATTTAATGAACAGGTATTTCTCCCTTCGTCTGCAATGTTTACAGTAAATAAAAGTTCGCTGTATGAGTTTGAGAAAAGCACCCCTCAACTGGAACCTTGTATCAAAACCCTGCTAAGAGCTTATGAAGGTATTTTTGATCAGCAAGTAAATATTTCTGAGAAAGTAATTGCCGGACTGATGAAAGAAGATACTGAGAAAGTAAAAAAACAACTGACAGAACTGAATCGTTTTGGTATAATAGAATACCAGCCACAGAAAGACACACCTCAATTGTACCTCTTGAGAAACAGGATAAAGGCTGAAGATATTACTATCAACATGCAGGCTTACAACAAAAGAAAAGACCAGTTTCAGCGCCGGGTGAAGCAGATGGTAAACTATGTAAACGAAGAAGCAACATGCCGTAGCCGTATCATCGGTTCCTATTTTGGAGATGAACATATCAGGGCCTGTGGCATTTGTGATAATTGCCTGAGACAAAAAGCTGCCGCTTTAAGCAAGGAAGAATTTGAAACACTGCATCACCGTATTATCAATATGGTGAAATACGAATCATTACATACCAAAGACTTGCTGCAAAAATTAAATGGCATCAAAAAAGAAAAAGCCTGGAAGGTATTAGAATTCTTACAGGCTGAAAATAAAATTGATGTCGATAGTACCGGGTGGGTTAAACTAAAATAAACTTTTCCTTCTTCTGCTTCGCCCTCCCAAACCAAGTACACCAAGTAAGGTTCTTACAATTGTATTACCGGCAGTCCGGGTCATGCTTCTTACAGTAGGATCATCGAAAATGGTCTTTTCCTTTTTAGTGGTTGTTTTCCTTGTCGTCTTTTCTTCTACATCCTGTTCTTCCTTCTTTGCAGCATCCTCTAACTTCTCTGTCAGGATTTCGTAAGCACTTTTACTATCAATAACCTGGTTATATTTTGCTGCAATTTTTGATTTGCCGACTAATGAATCTATTTCCATTTCAGACAAAATATCCATCCGGCTTTGCGGTGGCCGTATCATACAATGTACCAACGGTGTAGGAATACCTTTTTCATTCAATATAGTTACCAGGGCTTCACCCGTACCTAATTGTGTTATCAGATCTTCGGTTTTATAAAAATCAGTTTCGGGGTAGTTCTCTGAGGTCTGTTTGATCACTTTTCTGTCAGCCGCTGTAAAAGCTCTTAAAGCATGCTGCACTTTCAATCCCAGCTGTGCCAGCACAGATGCCGGAATATCCATCGGGTTTTGTGTGCAGAAATAAATACCTATTCCTTTTGACCGGATGAGTTTGATAATAGTTTCAATCTGTTGCAGCAATGCCTCATTCGCTTCCTGGAAAATAAGATGTGCTTCATCAATAAACATTACCAGTTTCGGTTTATCCATATCACCCTCTTCCGGGCAAGTGGCATATAATTCTGCCAGCAGTTGTAACATAAAGGTGGAAAACAGTTTCGGCCTGTCCTGCAGGTCTGTTACCCTGACTATAGATATGATACCACGACCATCATCACTGATACGCATCAGGTCGTCCACTTCAAAACTTTTTTCACCGAAGAAAACATCGGCCCCCTGTTGCTGCAGCTCAATTACCTTTCTTAATATGGTGCCTGTAGATGTTGTAGAAATCTTACCGTAGGTTTTCTCTAACTCTGCTTTCCCTTCATCACTTACAAACTGCAATACCTTAGTAAAATCTTTCAGATCAAGTAATGGCAGCTTATTATCATCACAGTATTTAAAGATCATTGCCACAAAACCACCCTGCGTATCATTCAGTCCCAATATTTTTGAAAGCAGCACAGGCCCAAACTCACTCACTGTGGCCCTGAGTCTTGCTCCTTTTTGTTCACTTAGTGTCAGCAGGTCAACAGGATAAGCTGCAGGCTTATATTCTATATTCAGTTTCTGACAGCGGTCAACTATTTTATCGTTCAGGTTACCTGCAGCAGCAATACCACTCAGATCTCCTTTAATATCCATTAGTAATACAGGTATGCTTGCATCGCTTAAGCCCTCTGCCAATACCTGCAGTGTTTTTGTTTTACCGGTACCGGTAGCGCCGGCAATCAATCCATGCCGGTTCAGTGTTTTGAAAGGCAGCAATACATCTGCACCCGCCACCACGCTGCCATCGAGCATAGCACAGCCTATCTTGAAAGATTCACCTTTGAAAGTATATCCTGTCTTAACTACCTCGAGAAATTTTGCATTATCTGCCATAGAAAAATTTGAATGAAAGTTAGTGGAAAAGTAAATAGCTGCCTACAAATCTTCTTCTCTTTCCAGCATCAAAATAGCACTCTGCGGCACGATAAAATATTTCTCACCCTCATACATCACTTCTGTAGCGCCGCTGAGCAGGAAAATGGCGAGGTCACCTTCCTTAGCCTGCAATGGCACATATTTCACTTTTTCATCCTCCCCTTTCCAGGCCTCGTCTTCCACCGGCATCGGTATAGCATAACCGGGGCCTGTTTTTATCACATATCCTTGCTGCACTTTTTCTTTTTCCTGCACACCCGGTGGTAAATACAACCCGCTTGCAGTTTTCTCATCCGGACGACTGGGTTTTATCAATAGCCGGTCACCTATTACGATCAGTTTCTTCAGACGATTATCAGGCGTTAAATGCATGGCACAGTTTTTTATTATATAAAGCAAAAGTAGAAAGCAAAGGGTTCGAAACAACGGTGTTTTAACAAAATATTCAGCCCCGATACTTGAACCCCCGAAATGCTTTAACTTTATTTGTCACCAATATAAAACCACCAGACAATGGAAGCTAAGAAACCTAAAATTTTGTTGTGCGAAGATGATCCCAATCTCGGAAGTGTACTGAAGAATTATCTTGAACTGAATGATTACGATGTAACCCTGGAAAGAGATGGCCGTCTTGGCCTGGCTGCTTTTCAACGGGAAAAATTTGAACTCTGCCTGCTGGATGTAATGATGCCTAATATGGACGGATTTACCCTCGCAGAAGAAATAAGGGATGTAGACCCTGATATACCTCTCTTTTTCCTGAGTGCTAAAACTATGAAGGAAGATGTAATACAGGGCTATAAACTCGGTGCCGACGATTATATCACCAAGCCCTTCGACAGTGAAGTGCTGCTCCTAAAAATAAAAGCAATCCTGAAAAGGAATGAAGAGCAGAACAAGGAAAGCGAAAACAAAGAGTTTGACCTGGCCAGTTATCATTTCAACCCTAAGCTGCGCCAGCTGACGCATAGCGGTGTAACACAGACATTATCGCCTAAAGAAAATGAGCTGTTGAAAATGCTGGCCGAGCACCTGAATGATCTGTTACCCAGAGAACAGGCACTAAAAAAGATCTGGGGCAGCGACACCTATTTCAATGGCCGCAGTATGGATGTGTATATTGCCAAACTCCGTAAATACCTGAAAGATGATGAAAAGATCGAGATTGTGAATATCCACGGAAATGGATTCAGGTTGGTAGTGCAATAAAACCACGATTAATTCAATTAAAAAAAGGATTATTAGGAAACTCATAATCCTTTTTCTTTTTAAGAAAATAAAGTACCCGTATTACCCGGTTTCATTTTGCCTAAGTGTTCATAAGCTTTGACCGTTACTTCTCTCCCTCTCGGAGTCCGCTGAAGAAAACCTTCCTGTATCAAAAAGGGTTCATATACTTCCTCTATCGTACCGGCTTCTTCACCTACCGCAGTAGCAATAGTTGTAATGCCCACCGGACCTCCTTTGAATTTATCAATGATAGTTGAGAGAATCCGGTTATCCATATCATCCAGCCCATGCTCATCCACGTTCAATGCTTTTAATGCATGCTGGGTGATCCCAAAATCAATCTCACCATCATTCAATACCTGTGCAAAATCCCTCACTCTTCTCAACAATCCATTTGCAATTCTTGGCGTGCCCCGGCTTCTTCTGCCGATCTCTTCGATGGCTTCTTTAGAAATATTTGTTCCTAGTATACCTGCCGAACGCAGAATTATCTTATTCAATACATCAGATGTATAATATTCCAGCCTTGATTTAATAGCAAACCTTGACAAAAGTGGTGCGGTCAATAAACCACTTCTGGTGGTAGCGCCGATCAATGTAAAGGGATTGAGGTTTATCTGGATACTTCTTGCATTGGGCCCAGTATCGATCATAATATCAATCCTGTAATCCTCCATTGCTGCATAGAGATATTCCTCTACTACTGTGCTCAGCCGGTGTATTTCATCAATAAATAAAACATCATTTGCTTCCAGGCTGGTGAGTAACCCGGCCAGGTCACCCGGTTTTTCTATCACCGGCCCT
>Ga0209573_1001457_pt1 | contig 36528 bp, 31 predicted proteins | sample TNRBio252014_DNA_FD_185870 | JGI IMG/M metagenome (GOLD analysis project Ga0209573, IMG submission 185870) | Wastewater treatment Type I Accumulibacter community from EBPR Bioreactor in Madison, WI, USA - TNR Reactor_6/25/2014_ DNA (SPAdes)... | ecosystem: Engineered > Bioreactor > EBPR >...
CATGGAAATTTTCACCTCGTCAAGATTACTATAGTTTTTTATCGGGTATTTTTTTTGCATAGTAATATGATTTTTTAGAAATTTTTTGGTTGCTTAAATGTGCGGTCGTCCAAAATTGCCACCAACGGTCAAGTATAAGCGTAGTGCGGGATTTCGGAGCAATTCACTGTCCGCCCACCACAAAGTTTCTTAGGAGCAAAAATGCTCAAATTTAGCAGTTCAGCCCGCATTACGCTTATACAATGTTGGCGGTAGTTTTTTTATTCAATTCTCCTTAATACCCCCTTTAATTTTGCTTCAACTCCAAGATTATCAAAAAGTTTTTCAGTCAATGTTAATGTCTTCTTGAAAGCTGTTTTAATATCTGTCGGATCTAATTCTGATGTTGTCTCCTGAAATAACGAATACCAATCTGGGTCTATGTCTTTTTCCAAGCTTTTTGTTGGACTTTCCCAATGTTTGGTTTGGTATGTTTCAATTCTTATTAACCAAAGTAAATATTTTTGAACATTTGATAAGCTTTGGTAAGCGTGAGCAAATTCCTGTCGTTTAATTAAGTTGCTTGTTGTAAGTAAAACATTCAACAATGATTGGCTCAACCACAGGATATTTTCATTTGTTGTTCGATCAGGTACTTTAGTTTTTATTTCTTTGAGCGTGTTAGTCAATAAATCTTCTTTATCTACTAAAATCATCTTGTCAAAGTCGCTAAACTCTACCAAACCGTCCCACGATTTGATAACTTCCATTTGGTCGTTTGTCAAAAAATGAAACTCCCCCCTTATCATATTTTCAAAAATGGCAACTTCACTTCCATACTCGTTGGTAAAATATAATGCCAAAGGATGAATTTGGCTTACCCAATTTTCAGCGGAAAAATTTTCTTTATCCTTCAAGAAGATGTAGAATTCAATATCTGAATATTTGTCCCCTTCATTTTTGGTAAATGACCCGTACATAAATACGGCAGAAATATTTTTATCATTTTTAGCTATTGACTTTGTTTTGTCAATCATTTGTAACTGTGTCATTTTCTAATTTTTTAATATTAACAATCGCCCTTTCTACTTTGCGTATTAAAGGATATTTCAATTCTTATTCTATCTTACAGTTAATTATAGCTTCATTTTCTTGAATGTTTTTCGTTGTTAATTGTTTCTTCAAATTACCGCCAACTCAGTTATATCCGCAAGTTCTCCCGTTTTTGTCGTACTTTTGCGAAAAAGAAGGCCGAGGAGCCTTGGATTTTCCGCATCGTTCGTTGGGGCACGCGGGTATAGCGCAGCGTCGTTTGATGTCGCGATGTCCTAATCGTTTTTGGATTAGCCGTGGGTCTGGAAACTTCCGGCTTCCACCAAATATTTATCCTCCATTTACCGTCTATTCATGAAACCTTTTCACGCCCTAAATTATAACGGGCGTTATGTCAACCTTGTGCCTCGGCTCCCCTTGAGCAGCAGTTGAATGAGGATTTATGTCCGCTTTGTCGAACGATACGGGGGCAGTCCGGTGCGGAAGGGTGATTTCATGAATGCAATACTGTCGGCGAAACGGCCTGTGAATGGGCGCATAGGTGCTACCTTGAATCACGGTAAGTTTAGGCAGATTCACCAAGTCCAATATAAGGATTTCTACATAGAGGGTACAATATTTTTTGAGAATATTTTAATGTGTGGTGTGAGGTTAAAGCAATCACTGTTCATTGAGGTGTTGCTCCAATGTGGTAGCGTTACGCATGATACCTCCTGAAAAATCAACTATAGGTGATAAGCCCATCATTAACATTCACTTACGCTTACCGGAATTCGATTGGCCAAGCCGCCTTCGGAGGTTTCTTTGTATTTGGTCTTCATGTCTAAAGCGGTTTTCCACATGAATGAACCACAACGCACGTTATTGTACCACACCCTCTAATAAGGAAGCCACGTCTATGGGGGGTAATTTGTCAGTAAGGCGTATCGTTTCCAAGGCCATATTTATGATTTGCCCCAACGTCCGGAGGAAATTCTCGAAGTGGGCTTGTTGGTCTTTAAGCGGTAGGTTGCGGTAGCCATCGGCAGAAATGCGCTCATTGAATGCCTCGATTGCCCAAGAAATGGCGGATTGTCGCCCGATTTTGAATTGATAGGCGGCTTCGGGAATGGATTCTATACGGAGGTTTTTGTTAACCGCCAAGGTTTTTCCGGAGCGAATGCGCCGGACGGACTCTACTGGCTCGAAGGGACCATTGAGCTGGAGGCGGTGTGGTTGAATGTTCTTATAAAACTGATGTAATCCGGCAAGCGTCTTGCCCAGATCCACCATGCCCCAAAAATCGGTCAGGAATGGAATCCTTGGCACATCCCATTGTAAATTCACCGCATAATGGTTTCTATATTCTGGATGAAAAAGAACAGCATAGGCATAGTGGAAGATGGCCCATTTGTGGATGTCGGGGTCATGGTAATATTCTTGGAAATACCAAAGGGCTTCGTCGGTGATGTTTTCGGTCTTGCTTCCTTCCTCGTCATAGATAAAAAAGGGCAAGAGGAATTGGCCTTCTCCCCATGTACCGATCAGTTTACGGGTTTGCCAAGCGGTAAAAGGCTCTTCTAAGCCACTGCTGATCACCAAGGCGCGATTTCCGGTCTCGGAGGCCACATCGGGAAAGGCGCGTAGGACATCATAAGCGTTTTGCTCCCCGATCCAGCAATATGCCTCGGCAAAGGGCTTGGGGAAATAGCGCCGTACGCCGTCATAATCCGAATTTGGCAAGAGGTTGTTGTGGACGGAAGCCCGAACTTGGGTGGGGTCAAGCCCGGTGATCAAGGCACGCCGTTTGGCCGAAAGCGCCATGGTTCTTTGGCGGAAGATGCCCATTTCTGTCCGGTTTTCGGAGATCAGCGGGACAAAGGTCTCATATTCTGGCCGGATGCCTTTAGAAGGCCAGATTTCTGGTGTGTGTGGTCGGATTTCCTCCCAGTCCACAGAACGGAACGAAGGCAACGCCTCAAGGTAGCGAAGGGTAGCTCCTTGGTCCCAATGCTCTGGTGAGCCTTTGTAGTAGAGATAGGCGGGTGTATCGGCGGGCTTGGTGCGATCCATCACAAAAAAGGCCATACACATTTCTTCGTTGCCTTCCCAGCCCATATCCCCAATTTCAAACACGTAAATTGCGGTGAACTCCTCCATTAACCGACGCCGTAAGGCGGCATAACGGCTCCGATGGAAAAACGCAACGGGCATATAAAAGGCCATTACCCCTTGATCGTCCAAACGGTCGCTTGACCACCGCAAGGCCCGAACCCAGCCTTTAGCGTCCTCTTCTTGAAGGGCGTAGGCTTGCTCAATTCGTCCCAATAACCCCTTGAGTGCGGCATGGCCTCGGATGTTTTCATCGGGCTTGGGGTCACTGGGTGGGCTACCCAAGATAACGTGCATCGGGCGAGAACGTTGGAGTTGCGTGCGCTCAATATTTTCTGGATTAAACAAGGCCATCTGGCGGCTCGTCCCCAAACCGAAGGTATCTACGAGGCACATCCCGGGGAAGGCTACTGCTTTTTGGGCAAGGGCTTGGTATTCTTGTTCAATGTTTAGTGCAGCCAGATAATAGGGTAATAGCCGCCTTTCATTGCCGTGCAGGTCTTCTAAAAACTTATACGCCAAAACATCGGGCGAGAGGTGGCGAATCAGTTGCACCATGTAGTTGCCCGCACGCATAAACGGGTTGAGTACCTGAACGCCCGGTGTGCTCAGCGAATGTCCAAAATAAGCTTGTAACAACTCGTCGGTACACCTCACCATAAATGCCTGCAAGGTGTCTGGCGTTTCTGCCGGCTGCGGCGCTTCATCGGTTCGTCCAGAAAGGAAGTTTCGATAAACACTTTCCAAAAAACCATGTCCCCATTTGCGCGGCAATGCCCGATATGTTCCGGCAACGGCTTTATGGAAGGCGTCTAAAGCTGTATTCCATTTCTCCCTCTGGAGAGCAAACGAAGGAATCAGCTGCAAAACTTCCTCCATTTCAAGCGCAACGGCATTGCGTTCGGCAAAGCGGTCGGTTCCAAACAGCAGGTTAAAGAGCGGTGCGGATAAGAGGTGCTGCACGAGCAATTCATCTACGTCTTTATAAGCAAATCCGGCATAAAGGACTTCTTTGCAAACCTGTATCAACTGCTTATATCGCAATACAAAAGCGTTGCTTTGGCTGCGCTGTACCCGCATGATGGTGGCAAAATGTCGGGTGGCTTTTCGGATTTGTGGGGCAAAAGCCGCGACCAAGTCATCCCAACTTTCGGCCAATGGTGGGATTACGCCAAAAAATGCAACCACAATGCTATGAAGTCCAGTAGCTTCCCGCAGGTCTTCTTCTGCGATGATGTGGTTGTTTTGCACCAGTATTGCCCGTTCTGGGCTGTGGAAGAGGGCATTCTGAACCTCTCCCTTGCGCATCACTTCAGCAATGGTATGGTGCAAATGGGATTCGTTTTCGCAAACATACACCATCCCGATAGGTAAACGAAAGGGGTTCAGTACTACAAGGTGTTGGCGCGTGTCTTCCATTCCCACCAACCAACTGTATCCCAATTCCCTACAACAGCGCTCTAAAATCTGTCGAAATGCCGTTCTAAGCCCAGACAAACGCTCCTCACCGGAAGACGTTTGCTTCTGGAGGCAAGCCAAATAATGACGTATGGGCTGGTGCGTCGGTTTTAGGGAAACTTCTGGCATCAGAGGTTGGGGAAATCATCGGTTTAAGGGAAAGCAAGCTACGTTTTTTTTACCTGTTTTATTGATGAATTTCGACGACCTTGCGTGGTGCCCTTAGCCTAAGTCCGGTAGGTTTTCTGGCTTTAAACCTTTCAATAACAGCGGGATCAATGCCTCTAATTCAGCCCAATTTTCCTCGTCTTGGAGATGGAAATTCATAAAGTAGCGATGGTGTTTGCTCATGAGTGATAAATAGATTATCCCAGCAATCATAAGGGTAACAGCAGTGTTAAGTGCAGCTTTATCTACTATATCGGTTGGTGTATGTTCAAAAGAGGAAATTAGACGGCTATTGGCATACTTGAAGAGTGGGCGGGTAGCATCGGTATGGGCTTGGTTCACCTGCGAGCGAAGGATTTCTTGGGTTCCGGGTTTGGCCCTAAGCTCTTTGGCATAAGCCGCTATTTTGTCTGCAACTTGTTCTAAGGAGGGAACTCCATTTTGATGGTCTAAATACCGGAAAAAGTCGCCCTCTTCGGCATACCGTAAAAACAATCCCTTTAGGCCATCAAAGTAGCGATAGACTAAATTTTTGTCAACGCCAGCTTGTTTGGCCAAGGCGTTAATACCCAGCTTGGCGAATCCTTCATTTTCTAACATCTCGGTAAAGACCCGATAAATGCGTTCTTCGGTTTCATTTCTGTTTCTCATCTGGGACATGGTCTTTGTGGGTAATCAGGTAATTTGTAGGTGATCAACTAATACCAATTTGTATCCGTCAACGCTTACACCACCTTTCGGTGATGAATGTTGATGCTACTTCGTCCGTTCGCCTTGCTCTTCTCAGCACCTAATACCAATCAGGAATTAAGCACATCCTGTATCCGTCAACGCTTCCACCACCTTTTGGTGTTGAATGGTTGAAAGCGAGTAACCTATAAGCAGTAGTTTTCCCTAATTGGTATAAGGGATTTACAAAATTGTGGGGTTATTGCACCAAAACCTAAAACGGCTTTCATTAAATTCTCTTTAATTAACACCGTTAAGTTGGCTTTAATGGGAGCGCTTTTTATATTGTCGCCACCCAGTGACACGCATAAGGTAAAACCATTTCCGGTAAATTTGCAACCATTCCCAAAAATCCTATGAAATCCCCTTACTTCACCGAAGAACACGAGTTGTTCAGAAGCACGATCCAAGATTTTTTGGCCAAAGAAGCCATCCCATATTTCAAGAAATGGGAGGAAGCCGGCCAAATAGACCGCGAGGTTTTCCAGAAAATGGGCGAAATGGGCTTTTTTGGCCTTGATGCGCCCGAAGAATACGGCGGTTTAGGCACGGATTTTATGTACACGGCCATCATGTTGCACGAATTGGGCAGGGCAGGCAATACGGGATTTGCGACAGCCGTAACCACCCATGCGTATTTGGCGATGAACTACCTAATCAAAGGTGCAGCGCCTCATCTAAAAGAAAAATACCTTGCGCCAAGTGTTCGTGGGGAATTGTTGGGCGCACTTGCGATGACAGAGCCGTTCGCGGGGTCCGACCTGAAAGCCTTACGTTCTACGGCTATTTTAGAAGGCGATCATTATGTGGTAAATGGCTCCAAAACATTTATTACTAATGGTCACTATTGCGACTATATTGTGACGGCAGTGAGAATGGAGAAGGGTATTTCGATGTTGGTGATAGACCGCAAAACGCCGGGTGTTACAACTTCTAAGCTCCAGAAAATCGGGATGTTGTCTTCGGATACCGCCGAGATTGCCTTCGACAACGTGCGGGTTCCAGCAGAGAACCTCTTGGGCGAAGAAGGCAAGGGCTTTTATTATATGATGGAGAGCCTCCAAACCGAGCGCCTGACGCTTTCCCACTGCAATATGGGGCTTATGGAGCGGGCGATAGATATTACCTTGCAATATATGAGTGAGCGTCAAGCCTTTGGGCAGTCTATCAACAAGTTTCAGGCATTGCGCCACCGAATGGCCGATATCGCCTCGGAGGTGGAAGCATACAAGCAGTTTATCAACCATACTTCTTGGCTTTTTGGTCAAGGGGAACAAGTGGTAAAAGAATGTTCTATGCTTAAATTACGCACGTCGGAGTTGTTGAAAAAGGTGGTAGATGAATGCCTCCAGATGTTTGGCGGCTACGGTTTTATGGAAGAATATGAAATTGGACGGATGTATAGAGATGTTCGGGTGATCCCCATCTATGCCGGTACGTCCGAGATCATGCGCGAGATCATTGCAAAAATCCTAATAGATGGCAGCCAATATAAGTCTGGCTACAAAGGTGCTTAATTTTACCAAAACGTTTAAAAATAAAAACGTACATGTCGGAAGCAGATTCTTTATTTCAGGCCTACCCCGTTGTCTATGAGCAAAAGGTTTTATGGCAACACGTTGATGCGGCACGGCATGTAAACAATGTGACGTATGTGCAGTGGTTCGAGGATGCACGGGTGTATTATTTCGAGAAATTAGGACTTGCGGCTCTTCCGGGCGAGTCGGACGATCCCGTAGGGATTATCCTCGCTTGGCAGGCGTGTAAATACACCGCACCACTCTTCTATTTGGATACGGCGCTCATCGGTATTCGGATTACCAAGATCGAGACAGACCGTTTCTGGATGGAATGTAAGATGGTGAGCCGCGAAAGGGGCCAAGTGGTGGCCATTGCCGAGAGCAAAATTGTGGCTTTTGATTATGCCAAACACCGTAAAGCCAACCTCCGACCGGATTGGGTGCGCCGTATTCAGGAACTCGAAGGGCCAGAAAGGGACTTGATTGCCGCACCTGAAACTCTTTAACAAACCGATAATTTCTTAAGACATAAGACGATAAAATGGCATGAAACGACTTGTTTGCATCAGTAAAACCCCCGATACCACTGCCCAGATCAGCTTTTCGGCAGATGGCAAAACGTTTAACAGCGCCGGGGTACAATATATCCTAAATCCTTACGACGAATGGTATGCCTTGGTTCGTGCGGTTGAACTCAAAGAAAAACAGGGCGGAACCGTAACCGTCTTGAATGTGGGGTTGGCCGAGAACGATCAGATTATCAGAAAAGCCCTTGCGATTGGTGGCGATGATGCCATTCGGGTGAATGTAGATCCTAAAAGTGCCCTGTTTACCGCAAAGCAAATCGCTGAAGTGGCCCAAAGTGGTGGCTATGAGGTGGTTTTTTGTGGTAAAGAAACCATTGATTACAACGCCTCGGAAGTGGGCGCGATGGTGGCGGAGTTTTTGGATGTGCCCTTTATTTCATATGCCACCCATTTGGAGATGGACGGCCAAACGGCCACCATTACCCGCGACATCGAGGGCGGAAGCGAGGTCGTAGAAGTAGTGGCTCCGTTTGTGGTAAGCGCCGCTAAGGGCATGGCCGAGCAACGTATCCCGAACATGCGCGGCATTATGATGGCCAAAAATAAACCTTTGAAGGTGGTTCCGCCGGTTCCCTTCGATGATCCTGTTCAGGTGGTGCAGTTCAGTTTGCCGCCCGCTAAACAAGGCGTAAAAATGGTTTCACCGGAAGACATGGACGAGTTGGTCCGGCTGCTCCACGAAGAAGCCAAAGTCATTTAACCCCAAACGCAATAAATTTTCTACGATCATGGTGCTTGTATATGCAGAAAGCCCAAATGGGCAGTTCAAAAAAGCGGCTTTTGAGGCCGTGGCTTATGGTCATCTCACGGCTCAAGCCATGGGAACCACTTGTGTTGCGTTGGTATTGGGCAAGGCAGACGATGCCGGACAACTGGGGCGGTATGGTGCTACCCGTGTTTATCAGGTACAACACAGTCATCTTGCGAACTTCGACAGCCAAGTCTATGCCTCGGTTATCGCCTCGGCAGCGCAGGAATTGGGGACGGAAGTGGTGGTGGTAAGCCATTCTTCTACCGGAAAATCGTTGCTCGGTCGCTTGGCCGTTAAACTCAACGCCGGATCGGTGGCGGGTGCAAAATCGGTTCCCAATTCGGAAAGCGGGTTTTCGGTTCAGAAAGGGGTTTTTTCGGGCAAAGCAACCGCAACTTACGCGATTTCCTCCGCCGTCAAGGTCTTATCGGTGATGGGCAATAGCCTCCCTGCAACGGTTGTGGGAGATGTGGCCTCGGTGGAGGTACTGGACGTCGCCGTTCCCGCACCGAGGGTTCAGGTAAAGGAAGTCAAGTCCGTATCCAGTGGAAAAGCGCCATTGCCAGAGGCCGAACTGGTGGTCTCGGCGGGGCGTGGTCTTAAAGGGCCGGAAAACTGGGGCATTGTGGAAGACTTGGCAGATGCGTTAGGGGCAACCACGGCTTGCTCGCGTCCGGTGGCCGATATTGGCTGGCGTCCGCATCACGAACATGTTGGCCAAACGGGGGTGGCCATCCGTCCGAATCTTTACATTGCGGCGGGAATTTCGGGCGCGATTCAGCACTTGGCGGGCGTAAATTCCAGCAAAGTGATTGTGGTCATCAACAAAGACCCGGAGGCTCCATTCTTCAAAGCGGCGGATTATGGCGTAGTGGGGGATGCCTTCGAGGTGCTTCCGCGTCTTACCGATGCCGTTAAGCGTTTTAAAAACAGCTAATTGCCGATAATAATGTTGCAATCTCTGCTTTTTCTGTTGGTGGTGGCGGTGGCCGGATTTTTTGCTTTCCGCTCGTTTCGCCGCATTTACCGGAACATCCATTTCGGTAAACCGGAAGCCATTACCGGAGATGCCGCACAGCGCTGGAAAAATGTGTTGTTAGTGGCTTTTGGGCAAAAGAAAATGTTTAAGCAGTGGTTGCCGGCTGTTCTCCACCTCTTTATTTATGTGGCCTTTGTCATCACACAAATTGAATTGCTGGAGATTTTTATTGATGGTCTCACGGGGAATCACCGGATTTTTGCTCCGTATTTGGGTGGATTTTATACCTTCGTCATTGGCTTTATAGAGGTGCTCTCGGTGCTCGCATTTGTGGCCACCGTTACATTTTTGGCCCGCCGTAATTTGCTCAAGGTCCCTCGATTCACCAAGCCGGAATTGGATGGCTGGCCCCGTTTGGATGCGAATCTGATCTTGTTTGGGGAAATTATCTTGATAACGGGGATTTTTTGCATGAATGGGGCTGATGTGGTTTTGCAGAAAATCCGCCCAGATCATTACCCCGATACCGGATTTTTGGCCATTAGCGGCTGGTTGGGGCCAATGCTCTTTGGCGGTCTCTCGGAGGGTGCTTTGGTGGCGGTAGAGCGCTTTGGTTGGTGGTTACATCTCCTTACCGTATTGGCCTTTTTGAACTATTTACCATACTCCAAGCATCTGCACATTATGCTGGCTTTCCCAAATGTCTATTTCTCACGCCTCAAACCTCGTGGCGAGATGGACAATATGCCCGTGATCATGAATGAAGTAAAAGGCATGATGGGGCTTGTGGAGGAAGCCGAAAACACAACGGATGGCGGTGATATGCCTGAATTTGGCGCAAAAGACGTGTTTGACTTGAGTTGGAAAACCGTTTTGGATGCCTATACCTGTACCGAATGTGGCCGCTGTACTGAGGCTTGTCCGGCGAATATCACCGGAAAGAAGTTGTCTCCACGTAAGATCATGATGGATATCCGCGACCGTGCCGAAGAAATTGGAAGGAACATTGATGCAAACAACACTAAACTGATCTCGCCCGAAAAAGGGGGCGAGGCGTTAACGGCAGAAAATTATGCCGATGGGAAGAGCCTGTTCGACTACATTAGCCGTGAGGAAATCCATGCTTGCACCACTTGTAATGCCTGTGTAGAAGCCTGTCCGGTGCTGATTAATCCCGTTGTACCGATTTTGGAACTCCGGCGGTACGAAATTCTAACCGAGGCTACAGGCCCACAAGAGTGGGTTCCGATGTTTACCAGTGTCGAAAACAGTGGGGCCGTTTGGCAAATGCCCGTTTCCCGCGATGCTTGGACGCAAGAAGCTTAATTTTTCCTCCGGCCAAAAAAATACAACCATGCAAATCCCTGTTTTAGCTGAACTTGTCGCAAAAGGAAAAACGCCTGAAATCCTGTTCTGGGTGGGGTGTGCCGGTAGTTTTGATAACCGTGCCCAAAAAGTAACCCGTGCCTTTTGCAAAATTCTGCACGAAGCGGGCATTTCGTATGCCATTCTGGGCAATGAAGAGCAATGTACGGGGGATGCTGCCCGTCGTGCCGGAAATGAGTTTGTCTTCCAAATGGCAGCCTTGCAAAATATTCAGGTATTGGACGGCTATGGCGTAACGAAAATTGTGACAGCATGCCCACATTGCTTTAATACCCTTAAAAACGATTATCCTGCATTGGGCGGACATTACGAGGTCTTGCACCATACCCAGTTGATCCACCAACTGTTTTTGCAAGGCCGTTTAAAACTCAAAGAAGGTGGCTCGTTCAAAGGGAAACGGATCACTTACCACGATTCTTGTTATTTAGGCCGGATTAATGGTGTTTACGAGATTCCACGCACCATTTTAGCAGCCTTAGATGCGGACTTGGTGGAGCTAAAACGCTCGAAAAGTAATGGGCTATGTTGTGGAGCCGGTGGCGCCCAAATGTTTAAGGAAGACGAGCCGGGGGATATGCACATCAACGTAGCACGAACAGAGGAAGTCCTGACGACGAATCCGGCGGCGGTGGTTGCGAATTGCCCGTTCTGTATTACGATGTTACAAGATGGCTTAAAGGCGAAGGAAAAACAGGACGAGGTGGCCGTCAGGGATATTGCGGAGTTGGTGGCAGAGCGGCTTTAACATTCTTGTTAGAATCCGCGTTTGCATTCAGGTGGTTTAGGGCTTGTTTAAAGGCTCTTGCATAGTTCCGGCTAAGGCGCAGCACAACATTATTCCGTAGAACAAGGTCATAATCTCCATTCAGTCGGGACTTAAGGGCTACAACTTCCCGTAAACTCACCATCGCCGATTTATGAATCCGTACCACTTCCTGCGGGTTCAGTTGTTGTTCTAAATTTCTAAGCGAGGCTTGGTATAAATGTTTTTTATGCTGTGTATGAATACAGATATAGGGTGTTTGCGTGGTCAGATAAACAATTTCGGAAAGTGGGATGGTTTGCCGAAGACCATTTTCAAGAACAACAATGTGTTCCAAATACGTTTTTTTCTGTTCCGGCGGGCTTGGTTGTATGGCAACTTCTTGAATGGTTGCATTTTCTGGCGAAAGGGGCTTATTTGCTTCTTCTTTGTGCATTTGCCAGTGGCTCCATCCCCAAGCCGTGCCATACACCAAAACCAAGAGCACGGGGTACTCGGCAAGTGCATACTGAAAGGTTTGGTCATAGGCAAACGTGTGGGCATACCACAACCACGAGAGTGCCCAAACCAGGGCTGGGAACCATAAAAGGTGCAAAATGGTGGGCAAAACGACCCATAAGAAAAGTGCAATCGGGAGGGGAAAGGTTTTTTTGGAAGCAAGTTGTTGCTGTATAAACAACATGGGGACAAAGAGCCACCAAATCAGGCTAAAAAGAAATGACTCGGAGAAATAAAAGCGATACTGCTGAAATTGGGCTTCTACATAGTCTTGAAATATCGTCAAAACAATGGGTAACAGCGCCAAAAGCCCGAACAAAAGCGCCTTAGATTTGATTGAGTAGGCTTCAAAATGGAATACTCCTCGGAATTTCCTCATTTTTACGCCCGTTTACACGGTTTTCACACCCGCCCGACCAAGTGATTTTTCCTCTGGTAATTCGTCCGAAGGCAGAACAAAACCCGATTTAAACCTTTGATTCTCCGCTTCTAATGCCTCCAAACGCAACTGGAGCGGCTTCGTGGCCTCTGCAACGGATTCTTGAATCATTCCTTTCAACTCGGAGGAAGACATGGAATGATCATCTTTTTGCTGCCACATTTTGGCTTCTAAGTCCCATTTGTGTTTTCGCGCTTTTGCCACAATAGAGGCCACGGCAACGGCTCCACCCATCATAATGGCAACAACAGGGATTAAGTTCGGATCCATATGTTTATGTTTGTTTTAAGGGATTTTGGGATTTTCCGATGGAGCGCCCAGCCTCTTCTTGGGATATAGGTTGGTGCATAAACTGACGTTGTGCAGCTTCCAATTGGGCAATGCGCTCCGATAAAGGAGCATTACCCCTCTCTACCGCTTCCGCAATGAGTCGTTTAAGCTCGGAGGCGGACAAATCGGCATTGGTTTCGTTAGCATTTTGCCGACTTTCCATCTCAAGTTTAAAACGTTTGAACCGCAAGACCATACCAACAATAGAGATGGGGATGGCTGTGATGACAATGAAAAAAACAAGGATACTGGGGTGCATCATAGCCGTAAGCTTATGGTTTAGGCATGTGTTTTGGTTTTTCCCAGCGATTTATCGGTTTCGCTTTCCATCAATGTCGAAACAACCGGAGTAGCCGCTTTTAAGGTTCTAAGTTCATTTTCCAAATCCGCCACTTTGTTTTGCAACGGGAGTGTGGCCGCTGTTACGGTTTGTTGAATCAGGTCTTTTAATTCGGAAGACGAGAGGGAGTTGTCTGGCTCGTTGGTCTTTGTGGCCATGCGTTCTCGGTGTTCTAAATCCAACTTATACCGTTTGTGCCTGAGCGACATGGTGACAATCGAGATAGGTAGGACAACTGCTGTTCCAAGTATAACAAGTAATTGTGCGAGGTTTTCCATGTGTATTTGGGTTTTAATCCATGCGCTACGGCTGGTTTCTGGCTTTGGTTTCAGAAGAACATAAAATATAATGCCACCTCGTACAAATTATTTTGCTGTATTGGTTGGATTATGGCTCAAAACCCAAAGCCACACCCCGAGTAGAAGTGTGGCCATGTGTTGTATTTTCGTTCTTGTTACACTTCAGACGTGTCTTCGGAGGTGTCTTCCTTTTTTTCGGACGTATCCTCGTCTTCGTTCCCATCCTCTTTTTCGTCCTCGTCCTCATCGTCCTCTTCTTTTTTCACCTTTTTGTATTTCTTTTCGGGGTCTTTGCCATAATCCAAGATATAACCGTCTTCGCGTACCAAGATTTCGCGCTCGCCTTTACCTGTGATGAGGTCAATTTCGTATTGAACATCACCATTGGAGTACAGCACACGTTCTACGGAATGGATAATGGCGCCGGGGAACTCGGCCTCGATGTGGTTACGGATGCCTTCAGGAAGGGCTTCTGTGCGCATGTAAATCTCGGAAAGCAGGTGGTGGCCTGTAACGGTAATTTCCACCTCGTAGGAAAAGCCGTCTTGCTCGAAGGAGGCTTCATAAATCTTATGGGGAACTTCCCAAGACCAAGTAACGCGGCTTACGTCCACTTTGGGGAAGACTTTTTTGAATGCCCGCAAAATCTCGGCGGGTACGACTAAAGAAGAATGTGCCATGTTTATTAATGTTGATGGGTGTTGTTCATAAAAATTAATTCATGCTAAAGTAAGAACTTACAAATACATGTGCAAGATGTGTGTGAATTTCGGGATGAGTTTAATTAACTTCTAACCCTAAGGCACGCACGGTTTCAGGATCAACCACCCGTTTTCCATTTTCGCGGATGGCCACCCCGAACCCCTCGGAGTAGTCCCACATCGTCCAGGGAATTTGGTAGCGCTCCAAAAGGGTTCGCACATCACGAATCCAATTCAGCCGGTCTTGTGGCGGGGCGGCAAGACGAAAAACCCCAAATTCGGCACAAATAACCGGAACCCGAAAGCGTTGTCCCCAAAGAAAGGGCTTGGCTAAACGTGCTTGTAGGCGGTTTTTGTCCCATTTTTCGGCGGCATACGCACGCGCTAATGGCTGTGCGATGGCTGGCAAATTGGGCAAAATCTGGTTTATGCGTGCGTTGTCATACGGATAAGGCAGGTCGCGGAGGTATGGCCATGCTGCCACGGCCCACGTTGCACCCTGATGGGTAAATGTTCCGGGTTCGTAAAAATGGAAGGCATACACAACATTGGCATCACCAACGGGCTGTAACAAGTCCAATTGGTCTAAGCTCGAAAACATGTCGCCAACGGCTACCAAGGTATGGTTTGGTGCGCCTTGTCTTATTGCGGTAAGAAGCTGTTTTTGAAGGGCTTGCCAGTCACGAGAATCATTCATCACGGGTTCATTGAGTGATTCAAGGAAAAGCCACTCTGGATCCAAATCGGCTAATTTTGTGGCCAAAGCCTGCCAAAACCGGATAAATGCTTTCCGAAAAGGGGTCTCGGTTTCCAAACGTTTTTTAAACCCTGTATCGCCGTGCATTTCCAACGTAACGGCCAATCCTTTCCCCATCATCCTTTCCAGGGCCCGTCGGACTTCCAGAAAATGGGCCTCATTAAGTGCTTCAGGGCTGTTTTCGTCAAAGAGCAACTCCGGATCCACCGGAAAACGCACGTGCCGGAACCCCAATTTGGCGATGGTGGCAAAATCAGAATCCACCATAAAAGTACGCATTCGTTCTGGTGTAATGGTGGTTTGGGCAAACCAATGGCTTAGGTTTACCCCGCGATTCATTCGTGCCAATCGTTCTGGCGGAACTTTTGAGCGGGGAGACAATGCCACGTCGGTTAGGGTATTGTCGCAGGCGGAGAGTCCTAACATACATACCCCAAATAACATGCATCTCCACGCGTAAACGGACATCGCCAGCGAAGCAAACGCTTTTCTCTTGTTCATAATGGTCGTTAATGGCTACTTTGTTCTTCGAACTTCCGGTTTTGAAACAAAGCCCAAAAGATGGGTAAGGTGGTAACGACAACCACAAAAAAGGCCACCACATTGGTTACCGGGCGGTCGCGGGGCTTGGTGAGTTGGCTAAATATCCAAATAGGTAAGGTTGCTTGTTGTCCGGCAGTAAACGTGGTTACAATCACTTCGTCGAAGGAGAGGGCAAAGGCCAACATACCACCCGCCACCAAAGCGGAGGAAATATTTGGAAAAACAACATAGCGGAATGTTTGCCAGCCGTCCGCACCCAAATCCATAGAAGCTTCAACCAACGACGGATTAGACCGGCGAAACCGTGCCAAAACATTGTTATACACCACCACCACACAAAACGTGGCGTGGCCAATCACGATCGTCCAGAAATTAAACGTCATTCCGGCCTCGCCCATTGCGGCCCGCAAGGCAATTCCCGTAACAATACCGGGCAGGGCAATGGGTAATACCAACAGGAAAGAGATGGCCTCCCGACCAAAGAAGCGGCTACGATACACCGCCGCAGCAGCCAGCGTCCCTAAAACCAAGGCCACAACTGTAGAAATAGTAGCAACCCGCACCGAGAGGCTCAGGGCGGCCCACATATCAGCACGGCTCCAAGCAACCCCAAACCACTTAAGCGTTAGACCCGGTGGCGGAAAGGTGAACGTGGACGAATCGGTGGTGAAGGCATACAACATCACCACAAAAAACGGAATGTGTAGGAAGGCCACCACTGCCCACATGGCAATCGCAAGACCTATATTTTTGTTTTTCATGCGTTTATGCCATTTTGTTTAGAGGGCATCAAATGCGCCAGCCTTCCGAGCGCCCATCAAATAAAAGACCATTATCACCATCGGCAGAACGGTAAAGGCGGCTGCAAGTGGCAAATTGCCAGCGGTTCCTTGATAACTATAAACCGCCATGCCAATAAAGGGGGTGGAGTCTCCGATGATGGACGGTATGATGTAATCCCCCAACGTGAGCGAGAACGTAAAAATGCTCCCCGCCACAACACCGGGTAAAGCCATAGGGAGGATAATCCGTCGGAATGTCTGAAAGGGGCGTGCGCCTAAGTCGCCCGAAGCATCCAACAAAGAATGGGGAATGCGCTCCAACGACGACTGGATAGGGAGGATCATGTATGGCAACCAAATGTAGGTAAACACCAAAAATAAACCAAAATTGGAAACCGAAAGCGATGATCCACCCACAATGGGCAGGGACAGCAAGCCTTCTAAAACGCCAGAAAGCCCGAATTGTGCAAAAAACCACGAGACCATCCCCTCCTTGGCCAGCATCAACTTCCACGCATACACCCGAATGATGTACGAAGACCATAATGGGAGCATAACCGCAAAATAGAGCATAACCTTAAGCCGTTTACTCGCATATCTTACACTATAATACGCTAACGGAAAGGCAATCACGACGGAGCCTAATGTCACGGTAAGCGCCATAATCACTGTTTTGAGCACAATGCTCATGTGTGCCGCCGAGAACAAGTCGCGATATGTGGTCAAGGAAAACTCGCGCACCACTTGTCCGGTAAAGCCATCCAAATAATAGAACGACTGAAGCAACAAAGCCGCAAGCGATCCGAGATAAATGGCCAGCATCCAGCCTAAAGGTGGGCCGAGCAAGAGCGCCAACAAAGCCGCCGGATGGTTATATAAATAGGTCGAGAATCGGCGAATCATGGGCTTATTCCGCTAATTTGTTCATCGCATCCTTCGTCCAAACCACCCGTACCGTATCCCCTTTTTGCTCATCTTGGGCTTCTCGGTTTTGGTCTATCACCTGAAGCACCAGCCCCTCCGAGGTGCGGATGGTGAAGCGGGTGAAAATGCCCAAATACACCACATCTTCTACCACGCCCATCAGTTGGTAATGGCCCAGTGGCGCATTCATGTTTTCGTGCAGAAGGTGCATTTTTTCGGGACGAACCGAGAAGGTGGCCGACTCTCCCGATAGGCGGTGTGCCACTTCGCCGGAAATGAGGTTGGAGGTTCCTACAAAATTGGCTACAAATGCAGTTTGTGGGCGCTCGTAGAGGTCTTGTGGAGAACCAATTTGTTCGATTTTGCCTTGGTTGAAGACCGCAATTTGGTCACTTAGCGCCATCGCTTCTTCTTGGTCGTGGGTCACAAAAACAAACGTAATGCCCACTTCTTGTTGAATGGCCTTAAGTTCTACTTGCATTTGTTGTCGCAATTTCAGGTCTAAGGCCCCCAGTGGCTCGTCCAGCAACAAGATTTTAGGACGATTGATCAAGGCCCTTGCCAAGGCAATTCGTTGCCGCTGACCTCCCGAAAGTTGGTTGGGCTTGCGGCCTCCAACATCGGGCAGATGCACCAAGTTCAACATTTCTTGTACCCGTTTTTGGCGTTCGGGCTTCGGGACTTTTCGGATCATCAAACCATATTCTACATTCTGCGCTACGGTCATATGTGGAAAAAGGGCATAATCCTGAAATACGGTATTCACATCTCGCTCGTAGGGTGGTTTGTTTGTTACGTCTTCTCCAAAAACCCGAATAATACCGGATGTGGGCAAGTCGAAACCGGCAATCATCCGAAGGCACGTTGTTTTGCCCGAACCCGATGGCCCCAGCATGGTAAAAAAAGCGCCATCAGCAACCGAGAAAGTGGCTTTGTCCACGGCTTTTATCGTACCAAAATGTCTCGAAACGTGTTCAAAGGAAATGGCTGGATACATGAAAAAGGCGTTTAAAAAAGGCGAGCTACCGTCCGTAACCCGCCTTTTAAGATTAGCTATTGGCAATCATGACGTGCTTCGTGACCTGATAGTCGGATACGGCCTCGGCAGAGAGGTCTTTTCCAAATCCAGATTGCTTGAAGCCACCATGTGGCGTCTCGGAGGTAAGCGGGATGTGGTCGTTCACCCAAACCGTCCCATATTCCAAATCGCGGACGACCCGCATTGCCCGTGCAACATCTTTGGTAAAGACGGAGGCCGCCAAGCCAAAGTTCACATCATTGGCCAAACGAACCGCCTCTTCTTCACTTTTGAAGGTGTTGATGGTGAGAACTGGGCCAAAGATTTCGGATTGGATGATCTCGGACTTCTGGTCTGCATCTACAATCACCGTAGGTTCAAAGAAGTAGCCCTCTCCCAAGTCTTTTGGCACGCCGCCTCCAGTGAGTACCCGCGCACCAGTGGCCTTTGCCCGCTCAACAAAGCCTTGTACCCGCTCGCGCTGCAAGGAGGAGATCAATGGCCCCATTTGGGTATCGTCATTAAAGGGCATACCGATAACGACGCCCCGCATCGCCTCGACAACGGCTTCTTGCACATCCTTTATACGATCCTCGGCCACATAAATCCGGGTGGCTGCCGTGCAATCTTGTCCGGTATTGAACGTTGCACCAATGGTGGCTTTTTCGGCAAAGGCTTCCACATCTGCATCGTCAAAAACAAGCAATGGCGCTTTTCCGCCCAATTCCAAATGCACCCGTTTTAGGGTATCCGCTGCGGTTTTCATTACTTTTTTTCCTGTTCCTGTAGAACCTGTCAGGCTCACCATCCGCACGTCTGGATGTTCCACCAAGGCTTGTCCGGCCTCATTCCCACCGCTCACAATATTCACCACACCTTCTGGAATACCTGCCTCGGCAATTAATTCCGCAAGAAGTAAGGTGGAAAGTGGGGTTCCGGGAGCTGGTTTTAGGATCGTTGTACAACCGGCAGCAAGAGCTGGCCCCAATTTCCAAACGGCCATCATGAGGGGGTAATTCCACGGCGCAATCTGCCCAACCACTCCAACGGGTTCACGGCGAAACATCGAGGTGAAGCCATCGGTAAATTCGCCAGCATGGGAGCCGTGTACATCGCGAGCGGCGGCGGCAAAGAAGCGCAAGTTGTCTATGGCAAAGGGCAAATCTGCCCCAAAACTCACAAAACTATAGGGTTTACCCGTATTTTCGCTCTCTGCTTTTGCCAATCTTTCAGCGTTTTGCTCGATCAAATCGGCCAATTTCCAAAGGGCGTAAGAACGGTCGCGAGGTGGCTTCTTAGACCAGCGCCCATCTTCAAAAGCGGCTTTTGCTGCTTGCACTGCCCGATCTACATCCTGAACACCAGCATTGACCACTTGGGCAATTTCTGCACCCGTTGAAGGGTCGGTTATGGACATCATACTTCCATCTACTGCATCGGCCCACACGCCGTTAATCCACAGTTTATATTGCATGTCTTTAAACGAATTAAAGGGTTGGTTATAGATAACTGATTACTTCCCTAAGTTTATGAAGTTTAAATACTTAGTCAAAAATCATGTCATCAATTTATCTTATACCAATAAGGAATTAAGCACATGCTTTATCCATCAACGCTTTCCCCCCTTTGGGTGTTGAAAGGTTGAAAACGAGTAACCTATAAACAGTAATGTTCCCTAATTGGTATTATGTTTTTTGGGATTTAATTGTGACAAAAGCGTAAGCACAAACCGGATAAATAATTACCTCATCTACCCGGCTTGCTCTTGTGGTGATGTGACTAAGATTTACTGGCCATGACGGCTAAATACTGCTTCGTCCATTCACTGTATGGGATGCACTTGCCATTGGGGCAATCGGGCGTTTTCCAGAAGTGGATTTTATCGAAGTTTTCGATCCCATTGGTCTTGCAGCCTTCCGCACCTAAGAGTGGGTTGTTGTTACATGCCTCTGGCACGGACGGAACGGAACCAAACCATGCTGCAAGATCGCCTTGTAATTTTTTGTTCAGGGAATGATTGAGCCACATATATGCGCAATTGGGATTGGGCGCTTTGGTGTGCATCATGCTGGTATCGGCCCAACCTGTTGCGCCTTCTACTGGAATCACACTTCCTACGGGTGCTTTTCCGGCGGCAAGACCATTCACTTGGAAGGGCCACGATCCGGTTGCGACCACTCCTTCCGTTTTGAAGTCATCCATTTGCACCATTGCATCATGCCAATATTTATTGACCAAAGCACGTTGGCCCTTCAGTAAATTGATGGCAGCTTCAAATTGTGCCTGTGTCAATTCATAAGGGTCTTTGATACCCAATTCTGGCTGATGGTGTTTGAGGTAAAGGGCGGCATCGGCGATGTAAATAGGGCCATCAAATGCTTGAACACGGCCTTTGTTGGATTTTCCATCCGGCAGGTTCATTTCCTTAAAGACCACATCCCAACTGGTTGGTGCGGTTTTAAAAACATTGGTGTTGTACATCAAGACATTGGAACCCCATTGATATGGTACGCCATAATGCACACCCTCTACCGTGTGCCAAGCCGCATTTTGCAAGCGGCTATCTATAGCACCCCAATCTTTGATCAGGCTAATGTTAATCGGTTGAACCATTCCACCCCGAATGAGGCGCATGGAGGCATCACCGGAGGCCGTTACAAGGTCAAAACCACCTTGGTTCATCAGCGTCACCATTTCATCCGAGGTCGCAGCAGTCTTGACTTCCACCTTGCAGCCCGTTTCCTTCTCGAAAGAAGTCACCCAATCGTAGTTTTTGTCGGTTTCGCCACGTTCGATGTATCCGGCCCAAGCAATGATGGAGACTTTTCCTTCACCCTTGCCAATGTTTTCCATTGCTTTTGCCCCATTTGTATTGGTGGACGCATCTGTTTTTTCGCTACCTCCTCCTCCACAAGCTGAAAGCATCATCCCTAAGAATAAGCCAAGTGGAATAGCCAAAAATGGAAAAATATTTCGCATAGTTAAATATTTGTGCATGATTTTGCCTCCTGAAGAGTAAGATGAGTGATGCTGAAAAGGATGCCGCAGCCAATCCTTGTAAACGCTTTCAAGATAAGTTATTCTTGCCTTGTGAAACAATAGCGAAGACTAAACGGAGGTACATCTTTTTAATCAGACTGGCAGGATCAGTACCAAATTGGCAATAAGGATGGGCATTTTCTGCAATTATGGCAAATCGTCTAAGATAAAAAGCACGAAACAGGATATGAGCAATCCCAAACCATTGCTGGGGAAACAGTTAGTATAGGCGGGCGTTGCCAAACACCACTTCTAAAAACAGCAAAAGGGCCGGAGTTTCCTCGTAGCCCTTAAGCAAACAACATAATGATGGGAAGTGCAATATTTGTTATACCATAAATTTACGATGTACGCATGTTAAAAAGCAATCGCTTAAATACGATAATAAAGACCTGATTTCCCACAATCGAGCCTTAAAACCACATTTATTTCACTTATGCGGCCAATGCAAAGTTGTTTTCAAGCAGGAATTGCGATGAAACAGGTACACGCTGTAACGATACGTGTTGGACGAAGGCATCCAAATCACCTTTGGAGAGGCCCAAAACGACTGGATGATGCGCCGTCACCAAAAGTACGTATTGAGCTTCACTTGCGTTTATGATCGGCATGGTCGCCTGATAACGGCGGTAGTGGCGGTGGTACAAATCGGAAGAAATGACCTTAACTTGCTGAATCTCGTCGTACCCAATGGCAAAACGGAGGTCACCATTTTGAACATTGACTGAAGTATTGGTACAGGTGACCGTAGCAGCGGGTTTGAAGCCAATCACACAGCCCAAAAGGAAGGTGACAATAAACGAAAGTTGTACTAACCAATAGGTAATGGCTACATCGCCTTGAGGATTTGCTAAAACATCTTCCCGAATAAATGCCCAAGCAAACTGATTTGCCAACATAAGCGCAATTACAAGGGTAGCAGTTGCAAGGATAAAAAGATTTTCGGCGCGGTAGGCGTCGTTCGTTTGTTTCCGGATAAATTTGCCAAGAGGTGAATAAGCCATATTAAAACGGCTGGCGATCCGGAAGATCAACAGTTGGTAAGTTCCCACTTTTTTAGTTTGTTTGGTTACAAGGGTAGTAAACTATCTGGCTGGTTTGGTAATCCGCAAATTACATAAAAAGAAAAATCAAATACAATATTGACGCACTGCGTTATGTAAAGGAAGTATGGATTTATGGGGTAGAAATGGGTCAAAAGCGCTTACAGTCATTTTTATTCATCCAATCATCAAATTGATTAAAATAATATCTCAAGTTGAGACCCGAAATAAACCCTTTTTGGCGCTTCCCACTCTAAAGTTGGTTCAGGAAAACTTCTCCTGAATTCATCTGAGCAACCACCACCATCCATGTTTGATTTTGATTTTGAGTCTTCGGATTCCCCATTTGCGCCTCTTACGACGGATGCGCTCCTTTTAACGTATAGCCAGAACCCAGATTCCATCACCGATGCCGAATTGTTAGAGCGAATTGCGGTTTGGTATTTGGAGCACGAAAATCCACATGAGGCACTTGTTGCTATAAAACAGCTTCTCCACCACTTCCCCACCTCCACCTCCGGATGGTTCTTGAAAGGCTTGTCCTTAAATGCGCTCCAAAGGTTAGAAGAGGCCCGCGACGCCTTTCGGCAACACCTCCTTTATAATCCCTTAGATGCGGATACGATGGTGCAAATTGGCCAGACCTACGAACAAACGGGTTTTCCTTCGGAGGCATTGGTCACATACGAAACCGCACTTGCCGCCGATGCTTTCCATGTGGAGGCACGGTTCAGATTAGGATGGCTTTTGGAGAAGATGAACCGCTACGAGGACGCCATTCGCCACCTAAAAACCTGTGTACAATACCAACCGGAACACGAAGAGGCTTGGCATGAATTGGGTTTTTGTTACGAGATGTTGGAAAAGGAAGCGTGTGCGCTCTATTGTTATGAACAACAACTGAACATAAATCCATATGCACACCTCACTTGGTACAACAGAGGCATTGTTCTTTCGCGGATGGGACGGTTTGAGGAAGCCCTTAAATCGTATGATTTTACAACGGTTATTCAAGAAACTTTCTCGGCGGCGTGGTACAATCGGGGCAATATTTTAGCCAGACTTTCGCGTTTTCAGGAAGCGATTGATTGCTATAAGAAGGCGCTACAGGCCGATCCTAAAGACGCTGCTACTTTATATAATATGGCCCTTGCTTACCGACAAATAGGCGATTTGGACGCCTTTTCTTTGCATTGGCAAAAAGCGGCTCGAATTAATCCAAACCTTTTGCGTCAGCGCTAAGGCGCTCCTCCAAAATTTGATGTAGATTTGCCCGAATGCACAATGGTTGTATTCGGGCACTTATTTTTAGTCCATGCTCCATCAACGCACTTGACTATGGCACTTGATTCACACACCCAAATGGTGGCCGTTCTTGGGTGGCCCATTCATCATTCCCTCTCGCCACGCATCCACAATGCAGCCTTCCAAGCACAGGGCTTGAATATGGCCTATTGTGCTGCTCCCGTTCCTCCCGAAGCCATTAATGCGGCCATTCAGGGGCTTGCAGCGCTTGGATTTGCCGGGGCAAATGTTACGTTACCGCACAAAGAAGCCGCTTTCCAGCTCATGGATGAGTGTTCTGAGGCTGCGAAAGCCGTCCGAGCGGTTAATACCATTGTGTGCAAAACCAATGCAGCGGGTGAGCGGATCCTCTATGGCGACAATACGGATGTATCGGGTTTTATGACCCCATTAATGCCCCATGCACAAACTTTAGCAGGCAAAAGCGCCGTTATTTTTGGGGCGGGCGGTGCAATTAGGGCCGTACTCTTTGGACTCTTAACCCACCTCCAGTTGAAAAAGATAACCCTTGTCGTGCGGTCTATCGAAAAAGCAAGCGCTTTATTGGCCCATATGCAGCCTTACGATCCCCAAAAAATGACTTCCGTGCTCGAATGGCAACATGCGGGCGGCGTCATCCGTGAAGCCCATCTTTTGGTTAATGGCACGCCAAAAGGCATGTTCCCAAACGTGCATGAAACCGTCTGGCCTACCGTTGAAGATTTTGGCACGCACCATTTGGCCTACGACCTCATTTATAATCCGGCACAAACCCGTTTCCTTAGCGATGTGGTGAGAGCCGGTGGTACGGCTATCGGAGGCTTGGAGATGTTCATCGGACAAGCAGCCGCTGCCTACCGACAGTGGACGCAAAAGGAAATGCCGCTTGCATTGGTGCGCGAAGTGCTTTACAATCATTTTCGCACCTACAACCCTTGATGATTTGAGGTTTGTAAGAAAAAGATCAGTACAAAAAAAGCCATTCCCAGAACGGTATGGCTTTACATGATAACGATCGGTGCTTTAGCATTTATCGGTAACAGCATCCACAATCCCGTATGCCACCGATTCTTCGGCGTCCATCCAGTAGTCGCGGTCAAAGTCTTGCATTACCTTTTCAAAGTCTTGCCCACAATTTTCGGCCAAGATTTTAGCGCCCAATTTCTTGGTTTTGATGATTTCGCGTGCTTGGATCGCAATATCGGAGGTGGCCCCTTGTGCGCCGCCACTCGGTTGGTGGATCATAACACGACCATTGGGCAAGATAAACCGTCGGCCTTTAGCGCCGGCAGAAAGTAGAATTGACCCCATCGAGGCGGCCAATCCCATGCAGACGGTGGCCACAGGGGACGTCAGCCCGCGCATGGTGTCGTAGATGGCCATTCCAGACGTAACATACCCTCCCGGACTATTGATGTAGAACGTGATTTCCTTCCCCGGCTCCATCAGGTCTAAATAGAGCAGGCGTTCTATCACATACTCCGCCGACTCGTCGTCCACGCCGCCCCAAAGAAAAACTTTCCGTTGTGTTAACAGTTTACGGCCTATTTCATCTGCCAAAGATACTTGTTCCATTCCTTTATACGTGTTTTGGTGATTTGGAAACACACAAACGCCCGTCCTGCCGTTCCGTTTCCACTCAACCCAAAAAGATTTGTTTATCTTGATGGAATTTCCGAATTGTCGCCAAGAAGAGACCGAATTGCCTCCAATGGCGGCCCTGAAAATTCCTATATTTCTTTTTTTAGTTCATCACAATTTAGCATCAAGATGCGTTCATCTTTTGTCCTCTTGTATATGCTGTGTATGGTTATTGCAGGCTGTGGCCCCGACAACACCCGCGAATATAATTTCAAACCGATCAAAGTCAACCAAAGTCCAGACCTTTGGTTTGGTCAACTTTTCGAGGATGTACAGAAGGCTAGGCTTTTTCCAGATGGGAAAACCTTTGTGGATTGTACCCCTAAGTCCGACCCGAAAGAAATCTTGGCGGTCTATCTCGCCGAGAAGGACAAGGCGGGGTTTGACCTCCGAAGTTTTGTTGCCGCCCATTTTGAACTGCCCGAATCTCGTGAGCAGCATTATGTGAGCGATACCACCCGCACTGTTCAAGAACACCTTACCGAACTTTGGCCCATCCTAACCCGCTTGCCGGACGAAGCCATTCCGTATTCTTCCCTCATCCCGCTACCACGCCCATATATCGTTCCCGGCGGAAGGTTCGGAGAAATCTATTATTGGGACAGCTATTTTACGATGCTTGGCCTTAAGGCGGATGAACAGTGGGACATGATCCAAGACCTGACCGATAACTTCGCCTTTTTAATCCAAACCGTTGGTCATATCCCAAATGGGAACCGTACCTATTATACCACGAGGAGCCAGCCACCTTTTTTCGCACTGATGGTGGGGATTTTGGCAGAAGGGAAAGGCTTGGAAGTCTATGAACAGTATTTGCCGGAATTGGAAAAAGAGTACCATTTCTGGATGGCGGGTTCAGAGCGCCTCTCCGAGACCAATCGCGCCTACCGACGGGTGGTACGCACCCCAGACGGAACCATCCTCAATCGGTATTGGGACGATAGCGTAAGCCCACGCCCTGAATCTTTTCTGGAGGATGTGGCCTTAGCCAATCGTATCCCAAGCCGTATTCCGTCGCAAGTATATCGTGACATCCGAGCAGCGGCGGAGTCTGGTTGGGACTTTTCTTCGCGCTGGTTCCGAGACCCCAAGCAAATGGAGTCCATCCATACCACCGAGATCGTTCCGGTGGATCTAAATGCACTCTTGTATCAATTAGAACAAACCTTGAGCCGTGCATACACCCGTAACGGCAATGCAGATAAGGCCGCTTTTTACCGCAACAAGGCCGAAATTCGCAAAAACGCCCTCTTAAAACTGACTTGGAACGCAGCAGAAGGCTATTTTTATGACTACGACTTTGTTGCGGGCAAACAAACCAATCACCTCACCCTTGCAGCCACATTTCCCTTGTTTTTGAAAATGGCCTCGAATGAGCAAGCGGCAGGTGTTGCCAAAAAAATTGAGAAACACTTGCTCCATGACGGTGGATTAAGCGCAACTGCCATTCGGACGGGACAACAATGGGACGCACCCAATGGTTGGGCACCCCACCAGTGGACAGCTTATGTGGGCTTTAAGAATTATGGCCTCAAAAAATTGTCTAAAGAAATCAAAAACCGTTGGATTGCCCTTAACAATAAGGTATATCGCCGCACAGGTAAAATGGTTGAGAAATACAATGTGATGGATGAAGACCAAGCGGCCGGTGGTGGTGAATACCCGCTTCAGGATGGCTTTGGATGGTCGAATGGGGTTTTAAGGGCATTTCTTGCGGAATAAGGCAAACGTGCGGTATGGGTTGTCCCAAACTGTGGATGATCGCGTTTTGAAGGGCTACCAAGGTGTTTATACCAATTAAGGAAAATTACGGTTTATATTACTCGTTTTCAACCTTTCGACACAGCGTTGATGGACAAAGCATGTACGTAATTCCTACTTGGTATTTGGTGCTGGCATGAGCAAAGCGAACCAACGAAGTAGCATCAACCTTTCAATACCCAAAAGGTGTGAAAGCGTTCAGAGAAAACAGTCATTTAATTCCTAATTGGTATAGGTATAGAGGCGATCTCAATAGTAGAAAACCGCTTTCCTTCTCAAAAAAAGCCGCCTCGGAGGCGATCCGGAGCGGCTTTGGTCATTTACAGACAACAACACTTTAGAAGATAAACCGAAGCCCTAATTGTGCCTGCCAACGAGAGAGCAAGCTAAAGTCATCGGCAAAGGTGTTCTTCAGGTTGGTATCAAAACTATAGGTGGGATTGCCATTTGCATCTACGGTCACACCAATCGGTTGTGTGTTTACAGGTATTTGGCGCACGCCCCAATTTGAATTGAGCAAGTTCCCAATATTCAATACATCAAAACTGACTTGTACCGTTTTTACTTGGCCGCCAATACGTACCATAAAATCTTGGAGCAAGCGTAAATCCACTTGGCTGTACCAAGGCGAAGTGGTGGCAAATTTATCGGCCACCTTCCCACGGCTTTTCGAGAGATACGCATCCTGTGCTATATAGGCTTTGAGTGCAGTACGTTGTTCGGCTTGTTGTGCGGTGGTTCCTGCAAACTTCATTTGATCTACCTGCGCATCCGTAGGAATGAAGATCAGGTCATTTAAGCCTGAAGTATCGCCGTTCAAATCGCCAGAGTAGGTATAGCTATACCGTCCGCCTTCTGCCGCTTGCAAGAAAAGAGATACAGTGGTGGCCATACGTCCTCCGCTATAGGAGAATTTTTTGAAAGCAGCCCCCACAACACGGTGTTTATTACCATACAACGAAGGTGCCAAAACTGCTTCATTCACATTGCCATAAGCCGGATTGCGATCAAAAGCATCCGAGGAGATTTCTGCATCAATCGAGGCGGCATCCATCGCCAAACCGTAGTTGTACCCCAACGAAGTGTAAAGACCATTGGCCCAATTGCGCTGAAGTTGGAAAGAGGCATTGAAGGTATAGCCGATATCTGTGTTGGTAAAAACATAGGCATTGTTTGCATAGGGCTTAACTTTGTCTGCGGCGGTGTAAATAGGCCGAGTATCCACCCCTTTTAAGGTTCCAGAGGGCTTGTTGAGACCATAGTTCCGAACCATCATGGCTTGAAGGTCACGGGTATAGATCAAGTCGGTAGAGAACGTCCAACCTTCGCCAAATTGTTGGTCGTATCCCAAATTGGTCCGCCATACCTGTGGGTACTTAAAGTCGGGCGAGGTGACGGTATAGAACCAGAAATTCGGGTTTGCGATTTGGTTGCCCACCCATACAAAGGGGAAACGTCCGGTAAAGAGGCCACTTCCACCGCGAACTTGTTGGGTGCGATCCCCTTTTACATCCCAGTTAAAGCCCAATCGTGGTGAAAAGAGCGGTTTCTGATCCGGTAATTTGGTAGAATCGAACTTGATTTTGACACCCGTTTCGGTAAAGTATTCCACACTTGGGTCGTAGCAACAATTACGGGCGATGTTTTCTTGTGCTTTAGTAGCACTGTCGAAGTACAGCGGCATATCCACCCGCACCCCAAAGGTGACGTTCAGGGATGGGCTTACGGCCAATTCGTCTTGTGCATAAAGCGCAAATTGCCCCATATTGGTTTCGGCGAGTGCCCAACCATCTTTGTCTCCCCATGTTTTGCTGTTTTTGGTGGCAAAAGTACTTTTCGCCGCATTTACAGCCGCATCCAATCCACCTGAATTAACGAGGTTAATAAACTCCTGAACGCTATTGTAACCCGGTGTAAACGTTCCGCCATAGGCATCTAAGTTGAAGGAGTTGTCAAACTCGAATTTCTCTAACGAGGCTCCAACAGTCAGGGTGTGCCTGTCTAAGTAGAGGTTCAGGTTGTTCGTAATTTGATAGACATTTTGGTCTAATCGGTTATTGATGGAAAACGGCTCGTGCCCGGCCACAATGTAGCGAATTCCGTCTTTGTTGATGTTTACCACAGGAAAGGGCGTGGAGAAGGGATCCCGCGTATCGCGGAAAGTCGAGTAGCCGGCTTGGAGCTTGTTGCTGGCTTTGTTGCCAAAAAGGGTACGAAGCTCCACAATCGCGGTGTTGAGGTTGTTGTTAATCCGATAACCGGAGTTCTCAAATTGCAGTGTGGTGTAGTCTGGGCCACGACGACCAATGGCCGAGGGGTGCGCTGGTTTGTCTTTGGAAGCACGAAGGAACTGATAGGTTGCGGCCAATTTGCTGCGTTCGCTCACGTTCCAGTCAAGTTTTAAAATCCCTTTTTGGTTGGGGGTTTGGTGCGAGAAATTCTCGTAACCACCCGTCTCATAGTTGAAACGTTGCTTCAGTGCATTCGAGACCGCCTGAAGGTCGGAGGCCAAAACACGCGAAATGTTCTCTCCTGTCCGCCCAGAAGCTGCCGCAAGGTAGTTTGACCCAAGGTCTGAACGGCGCTCAAATTCGGCATTTGCAAAGAAAAACATCTTATTCGGCACGATTGGGCCACCCAAGGCAAACCCGCCTTGAAACTGGGATTGGTCGCCTTTAAACACTTCGGTGCCGCCAACGTTGTTGCCTGTAAGCGACTCGTTCCGGTAAAAGCTGAAGACGGTTCCGGTAAAAGCGTTGGTTCCAGACTTTGTAACGGCATTTACGGCAGCCCCAGTAAATCCAGCCTGTGTAACGTCATATGGTGCAAGCGAGACCTGAATTTGGTCTATGGCATCTAAAGAAACTGGCTGCGCATCGGTTTGGCCACCCGGTGTAGCAGCATCCAAGCCGAATGGGTTGTTGAAAATCGCTCCATCAAGAGAGAAATTATTGAATTGGTCGTTTCGTCCACCAAACGAGTTGCCATCAGAGGCTGGCGTAAGACGGGTATAATCCGAAGCCGAGCGTGAAATAGTGGGCAATGCTTGGATTTGAGCTTGGCTCACATAGGTGGCCGCCCCCGTCCGTTCTTTGTTAATGGTTGAACTTGTGCTTGCCGTCACTTCTACGGTGGTGGTTTGTGCGGATTCTTCCAATTGGATGGCAAGACTCAACTTCTGCGCTAACGAGAGGGTGATACCCTCTGTACGATTGGTTTTATAGCCGATAAAACTTACTTCTACAACGTAGGGGCCACCTACGCGTAGGTTAGGAAGGTTAAAGCGTCCATCATCGCGTGTAACGACGCCATATACCGTTCCAGAGGGCTGGTGCAGGGCCTTGACCGTAGCGCCCGGCAGGGGCTGTCCTTGGTTGTCTGTTACTTGGCCAGCCAAGGCTGCGGTGGTCACTTGGGCCTGTGTTGCGGTTTGGGATAAGCCCAAAATCAAAAAGGCCAACCCAAGCATCCGTCTGAGGGTGTTAAACATGGGGGAAATGGTTTGGTGTTTGATGAATACTGACGTAAAACGCCAATTTTGTGGTTTGGGTATCCAAGATATAAATTTTTTGTTGCCAAAAGGTTATTCCGATGTTACCACCTCTTCAAAAGCCTGCGAAGCCTCAATGAATTAGAAAAGCGCTTTCATGATTGGCTATTTTTCAGCTGATTAAGGATTTGAGTGAAAAGTTTTCAGCCTTTTTTTATGTCCTAATGATTGGTTAATGTAGTTACATGGTGTGTATTGTTTTAGCGTTAAAAGTTTGTTACCTTTTTGGCGCTTTGACTTCTTCATCATGCCCAAGCAATTTCTGGTTTCTTAAAGCTATTTTTAAACCGTCAAAAGTTATTGGGAAGGTCGCTAATTGGTAACTATGGGATTTTTATTCGTCCTTTATCAACAAGTACTTGCATTTACATAATGCCAGTATTCAAGAGACCACCTTCATAAACCATTGGGATTAATCCAGTAGAAGTCTTCCGATTCTTCTTTGTACCCTTTAAACTTTGCAACGTTGAAAATTGCCCTTTTCACTGGCAATTATAACCACATAGCGGATGGTGTCTCGCTCACCCTTAACCGCTTGGTACGCTACTTAGAAAGCCGTGGCCATCAGGTATTGATCTTTGGCCCACACAGCGACCGCCCAGCCATCAAGCATGCTGGGGTGTATGTTTCTGTACCCTCAATCCCTATGCCGGTTGGCAACCGCCAAGAATACCGCGTTCCGGTCAGGATAGGGCCGAGTGCTGCTCGTCAACTCAAGGCATTTAAGCCCGATATTGTCCACCTTGCAACGCCTGATATGTTGGGTAAAGCAGCCATCCGATATGCCAAACAAGCGCAAATACCGGTAGTGGCTTCGTATCATACCAATTTTTGCTCGTATCTGTCCTTCTATGGTTTGGGTTGGTTAGAACCTATTATTTGGCAGCACCTTAGGCGTTTTTACAAATCATGTTTGCAAGTCTATGTGCCTTCGCAGTCTATGGCAGATGTATTGTATGAAAATGGCATCCGATCCGAGTTGTTGATCTGGGAGCATGGGGTGGAGGCAGACCGTTTTAATCCCGAAAAACGTTCGTTAGAATGGCGGCGGCGTATGGGTTTTGCCGATGACGATCGGGTGGTCGCCTTTGTGAGCCGTTTGGTTACGGAAAAAGGCTTGGATGTCTTCCGTGAGGTGATCCAACGCTTAACAGCAGATGGCGTCTCTCACAAAGCGTTGCTCGTTGGCGCAGGACCTATGGAAGACGAGTTGCGCCAAGCATTACCAGATGCCGTTTTTACAGGGCATCTGAAGGGTAACGCACTTGCGCAAGCGTTTGCCTCGGCGGATGTTTTTCTTTTCCCTAGCGATACCGAGACCTTTGGCTTGGTAACATTAGAAGCGATGGCTTCGGGGCTTCCAACAATCTGTGCAGATGCAACGGGTAGCAAAGAATTGGTAGTACCGGGCGTTACAGGCTTTTTAGCGCCACCGAAAGACGTAGATGCCTTCTACCACGCCACACGCACCATTCTTGAAGACCAAGCATTGCGCAAACGTATGTCTGAGGAAGCTGTCTTACGTGCCCGTATGTATGATTGGGACAGCATCATGCTGAAAATTGAACGGTATTATGAAAACATGATTACCACTTTTGCGGATTCATTAGGTGCCTAAAGACTTTTATACAAGCATAAGGACGAGATTAAAACAGACATGACAAACGGTTCCTTTCCACGCTGGTCTGAGGTGTTGCGAGATTCACGATTCTTGGTTGGGATGGCCTTGGGCATTCTATGTGCTATTACGGCCATTGCTTTTGTTCTTCCTCCTTTCTTAGACACCATTGAGGCGCGTTCCGGCATACGGATTTTCGATCCAGTACTGGCCATGATCGGCCCAATCAATATCTCGGGATGGATTTTTGCAGCCACCTATTCGGTAAGTTTTTTGGGCGTTTACCGGAATATGCGCTCTCCGCACCATCTCCTTTGGATCGTATTTGCTTATGCGGGCATTAATCTTTTCCGTATGATCACGATGACGGTGGTTCCGCTCGAACCTCCCGAAACCATTATTGCCTTACGCGATCCGTTCTTGGAAGGTGGTGTATATGCTGGCGCTCCGAAAATAAAAGACCTCTTTTTTTCTGGTCATACCGCAACGGTAGGGATGTTCATTTTTATGGAGCGTGATCCTCGTTGGCGTGCCGCTTTTATTCTTGGGACCATATTGGTTGCCTTTTTGTTGTTGTGGCAACATGTCCATTATACCATAGATGTTTTGGCGGCTCCTTTTTTCTCGTTCTGCTGTGTTTGGATGATCCGCTTGGCGTTATCTCGCCTTTTCCCAGATTCTGCGGTGTTTGCAAAGGCGCAACAAGGGTGAAGTCGCTGTGTTTCGGTCAATCAGGCTATCGTCATGACAGGGTGTTGATTCTTACAGGGGTAATAATCGAAGAAGTGGAACTACTATTGATCCAGCCTTTAACTTGTATCCATTTAATAGGTGTTTTGGCTTAATCAAATCAAGCCTGCCGGTCGAAGACGGGCCTGCCGGCGGCCTTCTTTTGTACGGCCAAAAGAAGCAAGGCGCTGAGCGAATCCGTAGTCATCCTTGCTCCGGCGGATTTTTCTAAGGGCCGCCCTGCCATTCAAGAATCATCGAGGAACCCACGGAATTGCGTAAATGCTGGTTTTTCAAGGGTTTGTTCCACTTTTGAATGAGCACCAAAGCTCCGTAGGGGCGACATCTTAGTAGAAATCTATTTCCAAATTTACAGAAAGCCCCGTAGGGGTGGCATCTATATATGACGAGGGATAGCAGGCTAACGTAGCCGAAGTCCGGTGGTTGAGCTATTTGGCGGATTTTTCTAAGGGCCGCCCTGCCATTCAAGAATCATCGAGGAACCCACGGAATTGCGTAAATGCTGGTTTTTCAAGGGTTTGTTCCACTTTTGAATGAGCACCAAAGCCCCGTAGGGGCGACATCTTAGTAGAAATCTGTTTCCAAATTTACAGAAAGCCCCGTAGGGGTGGCATCTATATATGGACGAGGGATAGCAGGCTAACGTAGCCGAAGTCCGGTGGTTGAGCTATTTGGCGGATTTTTCTAAGTGTTGCCTTGCCATTATTGAACAAAACATTATGCTATAAGTATAGAGGCAATCTCAATACCTCACGATGTGTCAACGTGTTTACCGTAAGTATTTAAAGACAGCCCAAATATGAAAACCAGTCTTTCAGCCCAATTCACATTAATGTTTAAAGCAACCCTTTTTTGTGTGATATTTACAGGTTTTTTTGCGGCTTTTTCGTTTGCAAAAAACTTCTTCCCCAGCTCTTTTGAAAGACTTGTCTATGGCATTATTGGGTTATTTGCTGGATTTATAACGACATATTTGTTTTTGAAGTTTGATAAGAAAAAATTTTCAGATATTGAGTTGTTCTTTGGAGCAAAAACATTCGTAAGATTTTTTTCAGGTGTCATTATTGGCCTTCTCATAATGGGGTTTGTCGCTTTTGGTGTCATGTACTTTACCCATGTTGAGGTTAGACCAAGCCCAAAAGCAAATATTCTTTCTTTCCTCCTGATAACATCACCGCTATTATTGCTGGCCTTTGTAGAAGAATTGGGGTTTAGGGCTTACCCGCTTCAAATACTTAAAGGTAAAGTCGGAATAAGACCTTCTATCGCAATTACTTCCATGCTCTTCGCGCTTTATCATATCGCTAATGGATGGAGTGTCGTTAGTTCATTCTTGGGACCTGCTGTTTGGGGTTTTCTGTTCGGCATAGCAGCCATTTATGCTAAGGGTATCGCTTTGCCTACTGGAATCCATTATGCAGCAAATCTGACAACGTCTGCTTTTGGGACAGAAGGTAATGGTCTTGCCCTATGGATTATTACTCCTGCAAATACAGTAAACACCATATATTATGGCTTTGATTTGACAATCATATTTCCTGCTTTAATTGTTTTATTTATTGGATTGATTGGGATAGAATTGTTTTTGATAAAAAAAGATGTTATGCAAAATAGTTGACTTTAAATAAGCTGTGAAATATTTTTTAGAGAAAAATTCTTATAAGTCCGTTTCAAACATGGGAATAGGCTTTTGTATAAAAGAATTATTTGTAGAATAATTTTAAGAGGAAGTGCGTTGGAGGTTGACAAAAAACACGGGAACCAGACCTAAGCCTGATTCCCGCGCACCCTTTTCCCATTATTTTCCCAAACAATACCCTTAAATTTTATCGGCGGAAGCGAAGGCCAAAGCCTAAACGCTGCGTGTTGCCCTTTCCAAACCCATAATTTGCACCAACCATTAGGCGGGGGGTGAGGTGAAATTGTAGGGTAAGATTAACATCCAATATTTGTTTTGCCGTGCTCTCTGGAATAGGACGATGCCAAACCAACGTTGGTTGCACCGAAAAACGCTTGCCCAGATGTTGTTTATACGTTCCAGAACAAGTCATGCTTTGCGGTAAGCCCGCCAATTGTTGCACAAAACACTGCGACAAAAAGTAGTTTTGCGGCTTGGTTTGCACCAAAAAACCGCCGCCTAACGTCCACTCAAAATCTTGTCCATTTTTTAAGCCCGGCCTCAACGTTCCCATAAGGGTTAGGCTGTTGGTGGCACGCATATTGACATCGAATGACACGCCATACCGGTGGTCGTATGGCCCTTTGGAGCCAAAGAGCGCAAAACCAGTGCGCATTTTCTCTGTAAGTCTAAGCATGATGCCCAATCGCCCACCTATCCATTTATCGCCATCGTCCTCGGTGCGTATATCACGGAATGCAGCAGTCGTAAACGACAAATTCCTATTAAGTTGGTGTGCCATCTCGGCCACTTGTTGTTCCACATGCCGTCCATCCGAGACTGTGAGTCTTCCGGTATTAAGGGTAATATCCGTGTTCGCAACATATTTCAACGCCTCAAGCCCCTGCAATGCGCCAGCATGTTCGGGAAGCGTGGTCAATACCTCGCGATATAGTCTTCGGGCGTCTTCGTAGCGCATCAACCCCCGGAGTGCGAACGCCAATCCAACTTTGGCATCTACTTGCTCCGGGTTGGTTTCCACCAATTTTAGGAACCGATTGGCAGCAAGTTGGCTATTGCCTTGCCAAGCCGTTACCCAAGCCTGTCCCATCAAAGCTGGAAAAAGGTTTGGGTGGGTACGCAAAAGCCGATCATAGATTTCTTGCGCTTCTCCGTATTTTTTGGCCCATCCTAATGTCATTGCTAATTCTAACATTGGGCTTGTCTCTTCCGGAAAAGCAGCACTAAGGGCACGCAAGACGATGATGGCCTCTCCTAAATCCCCGCGATGCCGTGCTTCGAGGGCACAGGCCGTGAGTCGTGTCACTTCACTGGCCGGAATTTGCGCCGGAATTGGGCGGCAGGTTGTTTGTTGCGCAATGGCATTGGGGCGTAAGAGCGCCATCATCGAAAAAAAGATGGAAATAAACTTGGTGCAATTGCGCATAAATTAGGTTTGGTTTAGCTGTACATGGCACGAAGCACCACCAGCAGACCAATAAAGAGCAGAATAAAAACTTCTTTATAGAGAAGCATCCGCTCGTTCCTCCGGTCTTCCATGATCTCTGCATTGGCCAACATATGGCGGCTTTTGCGGTTCAGGAAGGCGGTTTTGGCCTGCTGAAGGACTCCAAACGGTTTTCTGCTCAGAACGCCGCTCAGGATGTTATTGCTCAGGGTTCGCACCTCTTTGTAATTGCTCAGAACGCTTTGGGTCGGATTCATGGTTGTACCACGTTTACTCTTGGAACAGTTGTCCTTTGTGACGTGGGTAAAATCCCCCAAAAAAGAGATGCGGTTCGGTTTTGTTCGATTAAGCCTTATTTCTTTTCGACAAGAACAGCCTTTTACCTGATGAACGGGGAAATTAAGGAAAGTGTATGCGAATAATACACCTGATTTCACCTAAAGCACCACTCACCCACCGGAGGCAACCATTCATCTAAGTTCTGTTTCCAAACCCCTTATATTTCTTGTGAATGCAAAGAACGTACCGTATCCTCTATATGTTGGCCAAAGTATAAAACAAAAAAACAGATGCCGTGTTTAAGATTTTTCACAAACCAAGACACAAATGGCATCTGTTTCTGACATAGTGACCCTCATAGAGGGTGATCTGTCTCATAAGA
>Ga0209573_1001458_pt1 | contig 36476 bp, 34 predicted proteins | sample TNRBio252014_DNA_FD_185870 | JGI IMG/M metagenome (GOLD analysis project Ga0209573, IMG submission 185870) | Wastewater treatment Type I Accumulibacter community from EBPR Bioreactor in Madison, WI, USA - TNR Reactor_6/25/2014_ DNA (SPAdes)... | ecosystem: Engineered > Bioreactor > EBPR >...
CGCGCGGTGCTCCGCGCGCTTCACATTGTTGCTCATGCTTTGCTCGCCGTAGCCCGGCGAAGGCGTTAGGCCGCAAAGCACCAGAGCCATCTTCAACCCATCAAGATGTACTTCGCCGGAGGCTTACTGAACAGTGACGGCGGAACTCATGACGAGTGGGTTTGAAGTGAAAAGAGAAAACGACTGCTGCCAACAACGGCTATGTGCAACGCCTTCCAGCGCGATAAGGCCCGCCCGCAAAGGCGATGCACATAGCCTCGAACGTTAGCAGTAATGGTAGGACGACCCAACCGACAACGATAGACAATGCAGAAAACGACATTTAAAATATCAAAAATGGACTGCCCATCCGAAGAACAAATGATACGGATGAAGCTTGCTGACTTGACAAACATCAATTCGTTGGACTTTGATATTGCAAACAGACAACTGACCGTTTATCACACCGACAGCCACGACCAAATTTTTCAGCGACTTGACAACTTAAAGTTTGATACTTCACTCATAGACAGCGTTTCGGTAGAAAATTACTCAGTAGCGACCGACAACACCGACCAAGAGAGAAAATTGCTTTGGCAAGTTTTAGCCATTAACTTTTTCTTTTTTGCACTTGAGCTTATGACAGGTTTTATTTCAAACTCAATGGGACTTGTTGCCGACAGTTTGGATATGCTTGCCGACAGCATTGTTTACGGACTTGCACTATTTGCAGTCGGTGGAACAATGACACGAAAGAAGAACATTGCAAAATCAGCAGGCTACTTTCAATTGACACTTGCGGTTTTTGGTTTCATTGAAGTTATCAGACGATTTATTGGAACGGAAACAATTCCAGCATTTCAGACAATGATAATTATTTCAATTCTTGCACTAATTGGCAACGGACTTTGTTTGTATTTACTGCAAAAAAGTAAAAGCAAAGAAGCACATATGCAAGCCAGTATGATTTTTACATCAAATGACGTAATTGTAAATCTTGGCGTAATCGTAGCAGGCGGACTTGTCTATTTGACAAATTCAAAATATCCCGACCTAATCGTTGGGACAATCGTTTTTGCAATAGTTGGACAAGGTGCGTATAGAATATTGAAACTATCGAAATGAAAAACACAACTGCTAACAGCCGTTTGCCACAATGGGGGCTGACGTGGTTAAATCAAGTGCAGTGCTTCTATCAACATTTGTACTTGGTTGACAGTGAAGTGCTCCGAAATCCCCCACTGCGGCAAGCGGCAAACCGTTATGCGGCAGCTTAAAAGACAACAACTAACGACATTGATAGTAAGAAAATGAAATCAGATAATAAACTTGCAGGACTTGGACTTTTGACAGCAATTTCGGCATCACTATGCTGCATTACACCTGTTTTGGCTCTGTTGGCTGGAACAAGTGGACTTGCTTCTACTTTCTCTTGGCTTGACCCATTCAGACCATATTTAATTGGCTTGACAGTTTTGGTTCTTGCGTTTGCTTGGTATCAAAAACTGAAACCTCAAAAACAAATTGACTGCTGCGACACAACTGAAAAAACACCCTTTATTCAGACAAAAAAGTTTTTGGGGTTCGTAACAGTTTTTGCAGGACTGATGCTTGCGTTTCCAAGTTATGTCCACATATTCTTTCCAAAGACAGAAAGTCAAACAATCATAACCGACCAATCAAACATTAAAACAGCAGAATTTACAATTAACGGAATGACTTGTGCAGGTTGTGAAGAAAACGTAAATCACGAAGTAAATAAACTGACAGGAATAATTAAGACGAATGTTTCTTACGACAACGGCAACGCAATCATAGAATTTGATAGAACTCAAACCGACATTCAAGAGATAGAAAAAGCCATAACTAAAACAGGCTATTCCGTAACCGACAAAAAAGAAATAAAATGAACATAATCTTGCAATCAACTATCACTTGCCCTGAATGTGGACATAAGAAAGAAGAAACTATGCCGACAGACGCTTGCCAATATTTTTACGAGTGCGAAAGCTGCAAAAAGGTATTAAAGCCAAAACAGGGCGACTGTTGTGTATTTTGTAGCTATGGAACAGTGAAATGTCCATCCATTCAAGCCGGGACAAATTGCTGTTAAAGACAATGATAAAACTGACTGAAATCGAAAGCCGACCGCATAACATCGGTTTTGCAATATGGCGGGTGAAGTGCTACTATGAAACTTTTGTGCAAGATTCAACATCAGTAATTCTATTGAACTTTTGTGCTAAAATGCCGCCACATCGCAAAGCCGTAAACCGTTAGTGGTAATGGTAGGACGACCCGAGCGAACAAAAACGAAATGCAAAAGACGACATTTAAAATAGCAAAAATGGACTGTCCGTCCGAAGAACAAATGATACGGATGAAATTGGACGACTTGACAAACATAACATCGTTGGACTTTGACATTCCGAACAGACAATTAACGGTTTACCATACCGACAGCTACGACCAAATTTTTCATCGACTTGACAACTTAAAATTTGACACTTCGTTTATTAACAGTATTTCGGCAGACAATGAAACCATAACAGACAATTCCGCTACCGAAAGAAAACTTTTGTGGCAAGTTTTGGCAATCAATTTTTTCTTTTTTGCCCTTGAAATTGTAACAGGTTTCATTTCAAATTCTATGGGACTTGTTGCCGACAGTTTGGATATGCTTGCCGACAGCATTGTTTACGGACTTGCACTTTTTGCAGTTGGCGGGACAGTAACACGAAAAAAGAACATTGCAAAATCAGCAGGTTATTTTCAGTTATTGCTTGCAATCTTCGGTTTTGTGGAAGTAATCAGACGATTTGCTGGACTTGAAGAAGTTCCGGAATTTCAGACAATGATTGTTATTTCAATTTTAGCGTTAATCGGCAACGGACTTTGTTTGTATTTACTGCAAAAAAGCAAAAGCAAAGAAGCACATATGCAAGCAAGTATAATTTTTACGTCAAATGACGTAATTGTAAATCTTGGCGTAATTGTGGCGGGCGGACTTGTTTATTTGACAAACTCAAAATATCCCGACCTTATCGTTGGGACAATCGTTTTTGTTCTTGTTGGACAAGGTGCATATAAAATTCTAAAACTATCAAAATGACAGCGGACGAAACCACTACCACTAACAGCGGTTTTGCGTCAGGCGGGGGAAACGGCTTCGTATGACAGTTTTTTGTAAATTTGAAGTTTCGGCTTCGTAAGGAAGTTTTGTGCTAAAAGCCCGCCCGAACGCAAAGCCGCAAAACGTTAGCTGCAAGCGAAAGAAACTTAAGTCTAATAAATTAAAATAAGAGAAAATGAAAAAGAGACTATTTATTTTAACAGTATTCCTAGTATTTGGAATCACTTCTGTTTTTTCTCAGAGAATTTATGTTGAAAAAACTGACAATGGATATGAGCAACCAATAATTGATAAGCTAATTTCAGAGGATTATCAAATTACATTTAAGCAAGATAGTGCTGATTATATTGTAAAATGCATAATTGGAAAAACTGGAATGGGGAGAGCTAAAGGTTCTGTTGCAATAATTGACAATAAATCTGGGGATTTATTAGCAAAGACCAAGGAAGTGAACGGACAAACTGCTATCACAAATGGATATGCAAATCCTAAAATGGTAGCCATGAAAAAAATTGCTGACAAATATTTAATAGATTTAGTTCGAAAATATTGTAAAGTAAAATAAATTCAAAGAACGCCAGGCAGCTAACACATGGTATAGTGCATGCGGGTTTCAGCGGTTATCGAGCTTTTATGGCTCGTTAACAAATTCGTTTTAAACTGATAGGAAATCGCCTCGTAATCCCGCACGACACCATACCATCAAACGTTACCTGCAACCCTAACAAACACCCTGCAAATATTCAACAGACAGACAAAATAAATGAGAGTAACAAAATTATTTAAGGACTTTTTTGACAGTGAAAAATCAGGCGGGCTTGTTTTAATTGCTTGCACTATTATTTCTTTGGTAGTTGCCAACTCAACTTTTGGGACAGACTACCACCATTTTTGGCAAACACAATTTCAAGGACACAGCATTGAACATTGGGTAAATGACGGACTAATGGTAATTTTCTTTTTACTCATTGGCTTAGAATTGGAACGAGAAATTTACATTGGCGAACTTTCAAAACTTAAAGACGCTTTACTGCCAATTTTTGGAGCAATTGGTGGAATGTTTGTACCAGCCGGACTTTTCCTGCTTTTCAACTATGGAACTGCTACACAATCAGGTGCAGGTATTCCAATGGCGACAGACATTGCTTTTGCTTTGGGCATTTTATCTTTATTAGGCAACAGAGTGCCGACTTCTCTAAAAGTATTTTTAACAGCACTTGCTGTTATTGACGATTTGGGAGCAATCATCATCATTGCTATTTTCTACACCAAAACGCTGTTATGGTCAAACTTATTCATTGCATTAGGAATTTTTGCTTTGCTTTTGGTTTTTAACAGACTGAAAGTAAGAAACTTAATTCCATACTTAATTGGTGGGGTTGCAATGTGGTATTTTATGCTTCATTCAGGCGTTCACGCCACAATTACAGGTGTGCTTTTGGCTTCTGCAATTCCATTTGGCAACGGAGGCGAAAAATCAACTTCATACATTTTGCAACACTTTTTACACAAACCAGTTGCTTTTATAATTTTACCCATTTTCGCATTAGCAAACACAGCCATAGTTTTTAGTGGCGACATAGCCCAAACCTTGACTGAAAACAATAGTTTAGGTATTGCACTGGGACTAATTGTAGGTAAACCATTGGGAATTTTCCTTTTGACATTTTTAGCTGTTTCATTGGGACTTTGCAAACTCCCGACAGACCTAAATTGGAAATCAATTTTTGGTGTAGGACTTTTAGCAGGCATTGGATTTACAATGTCCATTTTCATTTCTTTGCTTGCTTTCGACAATGACACAGTCATAAATAATTCCAAATTAGTTATTCTGATGTCATCGTTTATAGCCGGGACGATAGGATACTTTTTTTTAAAGATAACGCTAACCAATACTATTTCACAAGATGAGTAATAAAATGTTTGATTTCATCAGCCTGCATCAAGGCGAAGAAAAAAGAGAATCCGTTTTAGAAAATATAAAGCAGAGTATTTCTTTCAGGGGTTCAAACTTGTGGATATTGGCATGTGCGATAGTTATCGCATCCGTTGGTTTAAATGTTAATTCAACAGCAGTTGTAATTGGCGCCATGCTTATTTCGCCTTTAATGGGACCAATAGTAGGTGCCGGATTCGCCTTAGCTGTATTTGATTTTGAACTTCTTAAAAGATGTGGTAAAAATTTATTAATTGCAACCATAGTCAGTTTAGTGGTTTCTGCTATTTATTTTTTTATCAGCCCATTCAAAGACGCTCAACCGGAATTGTTAGCCAGAACATCACCAACTATTTATGATGTGTTAATTGCTTTTTTTGGTGGGTTAGTCGGTGTAATAGCTTTGACAAGGGTAGAAAAAGGAAATCCTATTCCAGGGGTAGCGATTGCTACTGCATTAATGCCACCGCTCTGTACGGCTGGATATGGTTTAGCAATGGGTAATTTTTCCTATTTCTTTGGTGCATTTTATTTATACAGTATTAATTGTTTTTTCATATGTATTGCCACTTATTTTATTGTTCGATATCTAAAATACACACCGGTTCAGTTTAAGAACATAAGATTTGAAAAACAGATAAGATACGGGATTTCTTTCCTTCTCTTATTGATGATAGTTCCCAGTTTTTATTTAGCCTATAACTTACTGAAAGAAAAACAGTTTAATGATAATGTTTCAAAATTTATTGAAAATGAATTTACGGCTAATGGTTATACCATTATCTTCAAAGAAATAAAATATAATACAAGTCCTAAAAAAATAGAGCTGGCTTTTTTATCAAAAAGGTTCAGTAATGAGGAAGAAAAGCAATTGAATCATCGTTTAAATCAGTATCAAATTTTCAATACTTCACTAATATTTAAACAAGGTACGCAGGATTTGAAAAAAGAAATATTAAACGAATTAGGTACTCAGAACAAAGCACTCAGCGAAAAGGACATTATTATTAACAATTTGCAGAATGAAATAAAAGAATTTAAGTTCGATGATACAGAAACCTACAAAGAGATAGGAATTCTTTTTCCTGAAGCTAAAAACGTATCAATTGGAAAATTTCTACTATTTCCTAATTCTGATAGTGCTAAGATTGAAACAGTAGTGCTATTTCATCATCAAGAGAAAGAAGAAATAGATACTTTAAAACTCAAAAAATGGTTAATTCAAAAATTAAGTACGAATAATATTAAATTGGTTGAACTTGATAAAAATTAGTTGTTCCGCAAAGTATTCAATAAACAATCTTAAAAGGGTGTGCAGGTAACAAGCAGTTTGGCAATATGGCGGGTGAAGTGCTACTATTGGGCAGAAGTGCAAAATTGAACAATAGTAATTCTATTGAGCTTTTGTGCTAAATTGCCGCCACATCGCCAAGCTGCCGGACGTTAGGCGCGATTCATTTCTGCGCGATCCACTCCGTCAACGGATCCATTTTCGTAGGATAACGGTCTGTGACGCACCTTCGCAGGCGCATGTCCATTCACATTCCGCCAGCGCTTAGGCCCGGTGACACCATTGCCATCATCCCCACCGCACGGGCCATCACCGCGGATGAGCTGCGGGAGGGCATCACACTCGCGGAGAGTTGGGGCCTACAGGTGAAACTGGGCCATGGCATCGGCCGCAAGCACTTCCAGCAGGCGGGCACCGCCGAGGAGCGTGCCGCCGATCTACAGGCCGCGCTGAGCGACCCGCAAGTGCGGGCCATCTGGTGCGCACGCGGGGGTTACGGCACCGTACACCTTCTGGAGCACCTGGACCTTTCGGTGTTGCGCCGCGACCCCAAGTGGATCGTGGGGTTCAGCGATATCACCGTACTGCACAATGCCCTGCTCAACATCGGAGTGGCCAGTTTGCACGCGCAAATGCCGTTCAACATCGGGGTGAAGATGGAGGGAACGAAGGAGACCGTACGTGCCGCGCTGTTCGGAGAGCCATTCCTCGTAGTTAGTGGTGAGTGGCGATCGGCGAAGGAGATCCATGCCGGACCCGCCGTTTGCCACTCACCACGCACTACTCCGCGCGTTGGTCACTGCGAAGGCGTGTTGACCGGTGGCAACCTCAGCGTGCTGTACAGCCTGCGCGGCACTCCGTACGACATCGATCCGCGCGGCAAGATCCTTTTCCTGGAGGACTTGGATGAATTGCGCTACCATGCCGACCGGATGATCCAGAACCTGAAGCTGGGTGGCTGGTTCGAGGAACTCGCCGGGCTGGTGGTGGGCGGGCTGACGGCGATGCACGACAAGAACCCGGACGATCCCTTCGGCAAGGAAGTGGAGGAGATGATCGCGGAGGCGGTGGCACCTCATGGCTACCCGGTGTGTTACGGTTTCCCCGCCGGTCACATCGACGACAACCGCGCATTACCATTGGGCCGAAAGGCAGCGCTCAGCGTGACGGGAACCGGCGCATCGCTGCGTTTTGAAGGGGGGCCGCTCACATAGGTCCTGAACCCTTACGGGTGGCTCGAAGTACCTCGCACCGGCGGCACGACCGGGCATGAAGATCCTTATGGATGCTCGCCCTCGATCGAGGTACTTCGAGCCATCCTGATACCGATCCGCAAGAGAAGATCACCCGATCCGCTTGCCCTTCCCTTGCGAACTGGGGTTAATTCCGCTCGAACTTATTGTATCCCGCAGGGATCTCGAAGAGGGTTGTCTTCTGGGCACCTTTGGTCACCTTCTTCACTTCCAAGCGGCTCACCTCGGCACCGTCGTTCTTCTGTTCGATGCCGAGCATGGGGAATACGCCCTTATTGTCCTTGATCGCAAGGAAAAAGACCGCTTGCTCGTCCTTGCGGTTGAGTGTTTCGAGCAGGGGCACGAAGAAGTTGAACTCGTCCGCCGCCACCCAGTAGGTGAGCAGCCGGTCCTCTTTCGCGCTCTTCACCACCCACTTCTCACACTTGTAACCGGCCATATCGCGCATCTCGGAGGTCTTCTGCACGCTGGTCTCCACATCCTTCGGCAGGCGCATGTTGGGCACATCCATGTACAATTTGCGTTCCGGGCTGATGGCCGTGACCGTCTTATCGCGCGTGTCCACGAGCATGATGCCCTGCACCTCGCCCCGTGCGCTGATCTCCTCGATCCGGATCCATTCGCCCTTCACGTAATACTTGTAGTTGGTCACCACCGGTCCGGTGGTCTTGGTGAACTCAACGACCCCCTCGAACGGCTGTGCGTGGGTCGACGCACAGGCCAGGAAAAGAACGGTCCCGGCGGTAAGGATCTGGCGGAGGATGGCGGACATGGTGTGGGGGCGTGATCCCCATGCAAATGGAATCGCATGGGAAGAATGGGGAATAGGCGGAAGTTTCCTCAATTTTAGGGCTTCAACGGCGGTCCCCGGCTTTGGTTACGCTCGGGTTATCCACGAATGGCCGAACACAACGACACCGGTACCTTGGGCGAGCAATACGCATGCCGTTTCCTCGAAGGGCTTGGTTATGAGGTGGTTGAGCGGAATTGGCGTTTCGGCAAGGACGAGCTCGATATCATAGCCCGTGCGGGGCGCGAACTGGTGATCGTGGAGGTGAAGACCCGGAGCAGCGACCAACATGGCCAGCCCGAAGAGGCCGTGAAACGCGGGAAACGAAGCACCATGGTCCGTGGCGCGAATGCTTACATGCAAGGTTCCGGCTGCGATCTCGCCTTACGTTTCGACATCGTTTCCGTGATCCTGCATCCGTCCGGTAAGCCCTACATCAAACACATACCCGACGCCTTCTACCCCACCCTACATGAACGACCGTTCAAATAGTCGCCGCCCGAACAAGGGTCGGCCTGCCCGCCCATCCAGCACCCGCTCTTCCGCAGCCAGCGCCCGCAAGCGCTCCGATGGGGATCCGCGCGAACGGGACGAAGCGCCTCGGGCACGCCGCAGCGCAGGTCCGCGCGAGGATCGGGACGGGGAGCGCCATGGACGTCCGAGCCACCGACCATCGGAAGGGCGAACCCCACGCGCTGAGGGAGGAGAAGAAAGGCCCCCCCGTAGGAGCGGGCCACGCCAAGGGCGGCCAAGCGGCGAGCGGCCGTACCGTTCGGGCAACAGGATGGAGGAGCGTTCATCTCGTCCGAGCAAAGGAGCAGGTTACCGATCGGACCGCGAGGACCGCACCCACCAGGAGGAGCGGGCCGCCGGAGCGCGACCCCGCAGCGCAGGAGCGAAAAGCCGGACCCAACGTTCGACCGGTGCGAACCGATACGAGGAGCGGCGCGATGAGGAACGGCCGATGAGCAAACGCGCAGGGCGGCGCCCGCCGAAGGCCTTGCGCACCGGAGCAGCCAGCGACACACCGCCCAGGGAACGGGGCTGGCGCGAACGGGACGGGAGCACCAAACGCCAGGTGGGCCGTGGCCCTGATCGTACCAGCCGACGGGGGCGGCAAGCGGAAGAGGGGAGCGGCGACGGCCTCATCCGCCTGAACCGGTATTTGAGCAATGCGGGGGTGGCCAGTCGGCGCGAAGCGGACAAGCTGATCGTGGCCGGTGTGGTGACCGTGAACGGCCAGGTGGTGACCGAGCTGGGCACCAAAGTGGGGCCCGGTGACCGTGTACACTTCGGGGGTCAACGCCTAACCACGGAAACGAAACGCTACGTGCTGGTGAACAAACCGAAGGATTTCATCACCACCACGGACGACCCGCACGACCGCCGCACGGTGATGGCCTTGATCGATGATGCCTGTTCGGAGCGCCTGTATCCCGTTGGTCGGTTGGACCGGAACACCACGGGGGTATTGTTGATGACCAATGATGGCGACCTGGCGAAGAAACTCACCCACCCCAGCCACGGGGCCGAGAAGATCTATGCAGCGACCTTGGACAAGGCCATCACCCGCGCCGACCTGGAGAAACTTGTGACCGGCATTGAACTCGAGGACGGCCTTGCACAAGCCATTGAGGCGAGTTTCGTGGACGGCGGCACCAAGAAGGAAGTGGGCTTGAAGCTGCACATGGGGCGCAACCGGGTGGTACGACGCATGTTCGAGGCCTTGGGCTACGAGGTGGTGAAGTTGGACCGTGTGGTCTTCGCCGGCCTCACGAAAAAAGACCTGCCCCGTGGCAAATGGCGGCACTTGACCGAGAAGGAGGTGCTGTTCCTGAGCAAACGCAAGTGAGTTCACCGGCGGAGTAACAGCCCGCTGTGAACGAACTGCACGGCTTTTGCCGTTAGCCCTGCATGGCCCAGGGTACCTTTCGCACCTTCCGTATGCTGCGCAAACTCCGGAACCTGGCATTGGTGCTGGCGGCCCTCTTCGTGCTCGGCTTCAGCATGCTGGTGGTCCTTGCCCGCCTGTACGAGGACGAGGTGAAGGAGAAGCTCGTGGGTGCCCTGAACGACCGGTTGAACGCACCGGTCACCGTGAGCGACATGGACCTTACGCTGGTGGCCCGCTTCCCCCAGGCCAGCATGCGGTTGAAAGATGTACTGGCCAAGGAGGTGCGCAGCGATGGTCGCCCACCGGACACCCTGCTCCACGCCAAGGAACTGCATCTCGAATTCAGCCTCTGGGACCTTTTCAGCGGGCGCTACACCGTGCAGGAGATCCATGCCGTACAAGCCACTTTGTACCCCGGCCTGGACACGAATGGCAACGTGAACTACGTGGTGTGGAGGACTGATAGCACCACCACGACCCACACCCCGATCCAACTGGATAAGGTGAGCTTCAGTCAGGTTGCCATTCGTTATCACGACGACCGCTCCGGGCTGGAGGTAAGCACCCAAAGCGGCGCCTTGTCCCTGAGCGGCCAGTTCGCGCAGGAGCTGAACACCCTCGCGCTTACCGGGGATGTACACCTGCGCCACTGGAGGAACGGCCCTGACCTGGTGCTGGCCGATCGCAAAGCCTACCTGCGGCTGGCCATGGAATTCGGCGGGAAGGCCGGTCTTTTCCGGATCACCAAGGGCGAGGTGACCAGTGGTTCGGTACCACTCGAACTCACCCTGGCCGTGATACGTGGTGCGAAGGGTGAAGAACTGGATCTGCGCGCATCGGGGTTGGGCGTGGAACTGGCGGATGTGATCAACCTCCTGCCGAATGAGCTTACGCAGCACTTCCGCCGGTACAGCCTGAAGGGAGGCGTGGACCTGGCCGTTCACTATGGCGGGCCATTGGACGACCTGCGGCTGTCCGTGGGCGGCCGGTTGATGAAGGGGAAACTGAAGGAGATGAAAAGCGGCATCGCTTTCACGGATGTCTTTGGCGAACTGGCCCTGGACCTCAATGCGCACGGGGTCCCGAGCAAATTGGTCATCAAGGACTTCTCCGCGAAAAGTGCACATGGCAGCCTGAGCGGTGACTGGCGGAGCAACGGGCTGACCAACGCCACGGTGAAGGCCGAACTGCGCGGGGACATCGCCCTGGCCGAGCTCTTACGCTTCGCCCAGGTGGATACCCTGGAGCAGGTGAGCGGACGGTTGAAGGCCGACCTGCATGTGAGCGGCCGTCTGCGCGACATGGGAGACATACGGCCTGCCGACCTGCGGGCGCTCACGATCACCGGAACGCTCGCTTCGCGCGATGCCACCCTGAAGATGAAAGGTGTGCGCCACCGGGTGGAACACCTCGATGCGGACCTGGTCCTACAGGGGAACGATGCGACGGTGCAGGGCTTGAAGGCCGAACTGCAAGGCACGGCCGTGGTGCTCAGCGGCAGCTTGCGCAACCTGGTGCCCTACCTTCTGTTCGATGACCAGCGGTTGGTGATCGAAGCACGCGGTGCCGCACCACGTATCGACCTGGCCGCATGGGTGAGCCGGGAGGGATCCACCCAGGAGAAGGATTACCGCCTCACCCTGCCTGCCTCGGTCGAGTTGGACCTCCAGGCCAAGGTGGACGAGCTCCACTTCGAGGAGTTCCAGGCCACGGGGATCAACGGGACCCTGCGCCTGAAGGACCAAGTGCTGCGCATCGAACGGATGCACTTCGCCACGGCCGGGGGCCTGGTGAGCGGACACCTGGAGCTGGATGCCCGCGATGCGGCCCGCTCCTACCCGCTCGCCATCAACGCCACGATGGATGGGATCGAGATCAAGGAACTCTTCCGTGAATTCCAGGACTTCGGCCAGGACTTCATCGGCCACCGGCACGTGAGCGGCCGCACCAGGGCACAGGTGGCTTTCAACGCGCCCCTCTCGCCCGATATGAAGCTGGACATGGACGAATTGGTATGCGTGGTCGATATCGCGGTGGATGATGGAGCGATCAAGGGCCATGCCCCGCTGCTCGAAGTGGCGGACCATCTCCAGAAGAACAAACTGGTGGCCCCCTTCGTGGACATCCCAGAGCTTCGGCGGCGCCTGGGCGATGTGCGGTTCGCCCACCTGGAGGACCAGATCGAGATCCGCAATGGGGCCGTCCATATCCCACAGATGATGGTGAGCAGTTCGGTGATGGACATCGAACTGAGCGGTACCCATTGGTTCGATGACCGGATCGACCATCACCTGAACTTCCGTCTGAGCGACCTGTTCCGGCAGGCGGCGGTGGAAGATGAGTTCGGGCCCGTGGTGGACGATGGCACGGGCATGCGCATTTTCCTGCACATGTACGGCACGGCGAACGATCCGCAATTCGGGAACGACGGGGCCATGGCGGCCGCGAAACGGAAAAAGCAGTTCCAGGAGGAGAAGCAGGAGCTGAAACGGATCCTGCACGAGGAACTCGGCCTCTTCAAAGGAAGATCCACGGCCACAGCCTCCACAACGGTCGCGACCGATCCGGCTGCACCGCGCTTCCAGGTACTGCCTGATGAGACCACTCCCGGCCCGGCAGCGAATGGACCGACCACCCGGGTGCGCGAACGCAAGGGCCTCGGCCGCCTGCTGAACCAGGAGAACGAGAAGGAGGAGGTGATCTTCGAGGTGGAGTGATGGAAACTCGTAGCGTGCGAGGGCGAGCGCATGCAAGGGTGAAATGCGCCCACCATCGCACGCTTTCACCCTTCAACCCTCACACGGATCACGCGCACTCCCGAACTTCACGCCGCCCATGGACCTGTATTCACGCAAACAACGGTGGAAGCTCGTGCTCGCCGTGGTGGCCACGCTGATCGTGGGGGCCTCGCTGTGGTACAGCAACACCATCGTGGAGCGCATACGTGGGGAGGAGCGGCGCAAGGTGGAGCTCTGGGCCGAGGCGGTGAAGAACCGCGCCGAGCTGGTGAACTACACCGAGAAGCTCTTCGACCGGTTGCGCGAGGAAGAGCGCAAGAAGGTGCAGCTCTTCGCCGAGGCCATGCAGCGGCTGGGCAGCAGTGACGAAACGGATTTCTCCTTCTACCTGCGCGTGGTGAGCGATAACACCACGGTCCCGGTGGTGATCACCGACGAGAAAGGGAACAGGCGATTCGACCGCAACATGGACAGCACCGTGACGCACGACCCGGAAGAACTACGTGCGGAGATCGAGGCCATGGCACGTGTGTACACGCCCATCGGGATCGCCATCCCTGGCGTGGAGAAACAACTGCTCTATTACAAGGACTCCAAGGTGGTGACCGAGTTGGAGGAGGTGATGGACGGCATCATCCGGTCGTTCATCTCCGAAACGGTGATGGGCACGGCGGCCGTCCCGGTGATCTACACGGACAGCACCAAGCGGCACGTCATCGAATACGGGCACATCGACTCCTTGGTGGCACGGGACAGCCTGGCGATCCAGGCCCGGATACGCGCCATGGAGCAGGCGAACGCCCCCATCGCCATCGACCTGCCGGGCAAGGGGCGCAACTACATCTTCTACGAGGAGTCGCTGGTCATCACCCAACTGCGCTACTTCCCGTACGTGCAGCTCGTGATCATGGGCCTGTTCCTGATCGTGGCCTATGCGCTCTTCAGCCTTTTCCGCAATGCCGAACAGAACCAGGTGTGGGTGGGCATGGCCAAGGAGACCGCTCACCAATTGGGCACACCGTTAAGCTCGTTGATGGCGTGGATGGAGCTGCTGAAGGCCGACAACCCCGAAGCGGTGACCGAGATGCGGAAGGATGTGGATCGTTTGGAAGTGATCACCGAACGGTTCAGCAAGATCGGTTCCGCACCGGACCTGGCGCCGGAAAAACTGTACCACATCCTGCGGGCCACGGTGCTCTACCTGCGACCGCGCTTACCCGGCCGTGTACGGATCGAGGTACATCAGCCCGGCGCTGCCGACCTGCAGGTGCCCCTGAACCGTGCGCTCTTCAGCTGGGTGGTGGAGAACCTGATCCGTAATGCGGTGGATGCCATGGAAGGCGAGGGATCCATCACCGTGGAGATGGTGCCCGAGGGCCATGAGGTACACATCGATGTGACCGACACCGGCAAGGGCATCCCGGCCTCCAAGCATCGCACGGTCTTCCAACCCGGCTTCACCACGAAGAAACGCGGCTGGGGCCTCGGACTCTCATTGAGCAAACGCATCATCGAACAATACCACGGCGGCAAGATCATGGTGAAACGGAGCGCACCGGGCAAAGGCACGACCTTCCGGATCACGTTGAACCAAGGGGTGTTGAGCAGTGCGCTGGTGAGTGAGTAGCACACCTACTCCACCACTGAGTCGTCACGGTAGTTGTTCGGTCCGAATATTTGTCGGAACAATTCCACCTATGCCTACCAATATCGGAGCTGCATTCAACCCCTAAATGCAATTGTGGCCTGGTCGGTTAGTTGGAGAGAAATCACGGATGCACGCAAGTACCAAATAGCTTAGCAACCGATGTCCGGCCTCTACTTCCACATCCCCTTCTGCCGCCGGGCCTGCACTTATTGCGACTTCCACTTCAGCACCTCGGTGAAAGGCCGTGATCCGGTACTGGCTGCCATGGAGATGGAACTCGTGCAACGGACCCGGGAACTGGGTGATGCTCCGGTGGGAACGATCTACTTCGGTGGTGGCACGCCGAGCCTCCTGGAACCCGGTCGCATCGCAGCCCTCATCCAACAAGCGCACGACCTCTTCCGGGTGGAGCGCAACGCGGAGGTCACCCTCGAAGCCAATCCGGACGACATCACTGCCGCACGACTCGCGGGATGGACGGCCGCTGGGATCACCCGTATGAGTCTTGGCATCCAGAGCTTCCGCAACGACCGCCTGGCATGGATGGGACGGGCGCATGATGCGCGTCAGGCATTGAGCAGCATCGACCTCATCGCGAAGGGTGGATCCACCACGTGGACCATCGACCTGATCTACGGGCTACCGGGGATGACGATCGCAGAATGGGACGAACAACTCACCATCGCCCTGGACCACGGCATGCCGCACCTGAGCGCCTATTGCCTGACGATGGAACCAAGGACCGCGCTCGCCCACCAGGTGAAGAAGGGTGGGGTCCATCTTCCCGGCGATGAGGAACAGAGCGCCCAGTTCGAGCGCTTGATGGAACGCATGGATGCCGCGGGTCTTGACCACTACGAGATCAGCAACTTCTGTCTGCCCGGTCATCATTCCAGACACAACACGAGCTATTGGGAGGGCACACCCTACCTGGGCATCGGCCCCTCTGCTCATTCGTTCGATGGCACCCGGCGCCGATGGAACGTGGCGAACAATGCGATCTATGTGAAGGCGATGAAAGAAGGGGCATCATACTGGGAGAGCGAAACGCTCACCCCGGCACAGCGTACCAACGAACGGTTGATGACCGGTTTGCGCACGGCCCGGGGCGTGGAGATCGCCAAGCTGGAGGTGGACGCATTGCGGATCAACTCGTCGGCCCTTGAGCGGCATGTGTCGAACGGAAGCTTGGCCATTGCCCAAGGCCGATTAGTTTTGAGCAGAGCGGGACGGCACTTCGCGGACCGCATCGCATCGGACCTCTTCGTCACCGCCGATGATCGCTGAGATCACCCACCGAGGCCGCGCCTTCCGCGTGGACCTGTCCAAGCCGATCGATCTGTCCATACCGTTGCACGCCGGAGAAGGCCGGTTGCGTGCCTGGTGGGTGGCACCCGTACGGATGGAACCCGTGCGCAACGGGGACATCGAATACGCCGTGAAGGCCGGCGCCCCGGTGAATTTCCGGGACATCCACTTCAACCCGCACGGCCACGGCACCCATACCGAAAGCGTGGGCCACATCGCACCGGAGGTCCATCCGGTGGGCGACATGTTGAAGCGCTACTTCTTCACGGCCCAGCTCATCAGCGTTCGTCCGCAGGAACGACGGGCACCGGGCGAACGGACCGACCAGGTGATCACGCTGGAGCAACTTCGGAACGCGGTGAATGAACGGCCCTCGGAGGCGATCATCCTGCGTACCCTACCGTTGAGCGATAACACGAACCGCGATTGGAGCGGGACGAACCCCGCCTACCTGGAAAGCACGGCCGCAGCGTGGCTGCGGAGCATCGGGGTGAAACACCTGCTGTTGGACCTGCCCAGCGTGGACCGCGAGGAGGATGGTGGCGCACTTGCCGCACACCATGCCTTCTGGGAATACCCGCAAACGCTCGATCGGGAACGCACGATCACCGAGTTGCTGCACATCCCCGCCGCGGTGGCCGATGGGGACTACCTCCTGGAATTGCAAGTGGCCCACTTCATGAACGACGCGGCACCGAGCCGTCCTGTGCTGTACGCACTGCTTCCATGACGCTGGAAGAGTTCCGCGCACATTGCATAAGCAAACCGGGCTTCAGCGAAGACCTCCCCTTCGGACCTGGGACCCTTGTATTTCGTGTAGCTGGAAGGATCTTCGCCTTGATGGATGCCGATGCATTCACCAGCGTGAACTTGAAATGCGACCCGGAGCGGGCCATTGACCTGCGCGAGCGATATGAGGGCATCGTACCCGGCTACCACATGAACAAGCGGCATTGGAACACGGTGGCGGCGGATGGGCGCGTGCCTGGAAGGCTCCTGTTGGAGCTGGCCGATCATTCGTATGAGTTGGTACGCAACTCCCTTCCGAAGCGACTCCGGGACACGCTGTGAGCCGCATGTTGCGACCGTACGGATAGCTTTGCGTCACCATGGGCACCACCGTACGCCGCATCGGTCGCATCGTGCTCAGCTTCTTCTTCCGGGGGTTGCTGTTGCTGGCGCCGGTCACCATCATCCTTTGGGCGCTGTGGCAATCGCTGCGCTTCCTCGATGGCATCATCCCGTTGGACATCCCGGGCCTGGGCCTGCTCACCCTGCTGGCCATCATCACCGTGGTGGGCTGGTTGGGCACGACGTTCCTGTACGAACCGATGGCCGCCATCGGCGAAGAACTGCTCCAGCGCATCCCCTTCCTCAAGACGCTTTTCGATGCGATCAAGGACCTGGTGGAGGCCATCGTGGGCAGCAAACGCAAGTTCGACCGGCCGGTACTGGTGAGGCTCGGTGGTGCCATGGAGGTGGAGCGTCTTGGTTTCATCACGCAGAGCGATCTAGGCCACCTCGGCATCGGCGATGGGAAGGTGGCTGTATATCTGCCGCACGCCTTCAACTGGAGCGGCAACCTGTACATCGTGCCCGCCAAGAACATCACCCCGATCGATGCACGGGCTGCCGATGTGATGAAATTCGTGGTGAGCGGCGGCGTATCGCAGGTGGATGATGACGAGTGACCTGTGAACCTGCGGCACGTCCATTGTATGGCATCCCTCCGATGAAGCACCTCCGGACCCTGCTCCTACCCCTCCTCCTTACCGGCACCACCTATGCGCAGCCGGTGGCCGAGGCCTCTTCCTTCTCCTTCAGCGATGGGGTACACCCCACCTTCAGCTACTTCCTGGAGGGCACGGACGTGAAATACGTGGAGAGTTACTGGCGCGATGAGTTGAAGAAGGTGAGCGTATCGGTGAGCAGCAAGCGCGAGGTGATCGGTCATGGGGCCCTGATCCCACGGATCTCCGGGGATACGGTGCGGGTGTATGTGAAGGCCGAACAACGGAAGAACAGTCCCAACCTCACCGCTTACGTCGCCATACTCACCACGGCCGGCTTCGTGGGTCCGAGCAGCGATGCGAAGGTCTTCGAGGAAGCGAAGGCTTACGTGGAGCGGCAAAGCACCGCGTTGCGGCGGCAGCTCGCCGAACAAGAACTGAGCCTTGCGGAACGTGGTCTGAACCGGTTACAGAACGAGCTTTCCGATCTGGAGCGTGACAAAGAGCGCAACGAGGCGAACATCGAGAAGAGCAGGCAGCGCGCGGCCGAAGCCGTGCAGGAGCAGGAGCGTACACGGATGGAAACGGAGGAGTTGGGACCCCGTATCACCACGTTGCAGGCCGAATTGGGAAGTACGCCCGACAAGGAGGGCACCAAGGAATTGAGCGGATTGATCCGCGACAAGGACCGCGCGCAGAGCCGCAATCGCAAGGCCCACGAGGAAGAGGCAGCCATGCACAGGAAAGTGGACGAGCTCATCCGGGCACAGGCCAAGAACGCGGAGGATCAGTTGCGCAAGAAGGACGAGATCGGTCGGCAGGAGACCCTTGTGGCCAGCTTACGTGAGAAGCTGAGCGCCATCCGGTAGATCCCCTGGCGGCCCACTTCGGCAATGGATCGCGACCACAGCGGCATCTTTGTGCATCCACTGCGATGCACGCCCGCCGGAACGCCCTGTTGCTGCTTCACCTCACGGTCTTCATCTGGGGTTTCACCGGGATCCTTGGGAAATTGATCCAGGAGCACCAGGGCACCATGCCATTGGTGTACACCCGTACCGTGATCGCCATGGCCGGACTGGCCGTTGGTGCGTGGTGGATGCACCGCAGCCTTTCGCCTCGGACACCGGACCTGAAACATTACCTGCTCACCAGCTTGATCATCGTCGCGCACTGGATCACCTTCTACGGGGCCATCGCGATCAGTACGGCCAGCATCGCCGTGGCCTGCCTCAGCACCAGCACCGTGTTCACCGCCTTGATGGAGCCCTTCTGGTTCAAGCGCCGGATCCGGGCGTACGAGGTGGCCCTGGGCCTGGTGGTGGTGGCCGCCCTCCTGCTGATCTTCGGATTGGAGAGCGGTTACCGCGAGGGGATCATCGTGGCCACGGCAAGCGCCTTGTTCAGTGCGTGGTTCAACATCATCAACGCGGTGCTGATCAAAAGGGGCGATGCCCTGCGCATCGGATTCTATGAGATGGCCGGAGCGGCGGTGATCATGGCCCTCCTCCTTTTCGTCACGAACGACCTGCCGCCACCGCTGTGGGAACTTCCGGGGTGGACCATCGTATGGCACCTGTTGCTGGGGCTGGTATGCACCTCGTTCGCTTTCGTCGCGGGCATCGCGGTGATGCGCCAGCTCTCGCCGTTCACCGTGATGCTCACTGTCAACCTCGAACCCATCTACACCATCGTGATCGCACTCCTGATCTGGAAGGGAGAGGAACGGCTCCGGGTCGGTTCGTACCTCGGTATCGGCTTGATCCTCCTGAGTCTCTTCGTGAACGGATGGTTACAGCGGAGGCGCCCAAGCGAGGAGGTGGTCGCACCGGATCCGCTGTCGCAAGGCTGATGCCGAACGATCTTTGTGCCAATGAACCGGATCAAGGGGCTCTTGTTGTTGGTCGGCGTAGGACTGCTGGTCTTCTTCATCACGCGATCCATCTACGCCCCCGAGGCGGCCGATGAGCAGGTCAGTTCCACCGTGCTCTTGGAACGTATCCGGCCCGTGCTCAAGCTGGTGACGGTGGAAGGCGACTTCAACGAGATCTACACGTACCGCGACGCACAAGCCACCTTCGACTGGTTGAAGAACTTCTCCCCATTCCAGAAGAAGGCGATGCTGCGGATCCAGGCCCGGGTGAGCGTGGGCTACGACCTCAACGGCATGGATCTCCTGGTCGACGAGGATTCACGGACGGTGCGTTTGCGCGGCATGGCCGCACCCCAAGTGCTCGCCATGGAGCATGACATCGACTACTACGACATGGAGGCGGGTACCTTCAACCCGTTCACCGCACAGGACCTCACCCGCATGGAGGCACAGGCCAAGGGCATGATCCAGGCGCGGATCCCCGAGAGCGGACTGTTGCGGGCTGCTGCAGACCGCAAACAGGAGATGATCAAAGTGGTGCGTACGCTGGTGGAGAGCGCCGGTTGGACCTTCGTGGACGCCAGTGGGGAGGCACGACCGGTGAAGGGATGACCATCGGTACCCGGTATCTTCGTCCGCCGCTCCGCATGGCCACCCCGATCCTCGCCCCCACGGCCTACTGCCCCAGCCTGACCAGCTACGAACGTTGGCGCACCCGCACCGTGCGCGTGGGCAGGATCGGCATCGGTGGCGACCACCCGATCCGCTTACAGAGCATGACCACCACCGATACGCTGGACACGGCGGCCACGGTGGCGCAGAGCATCCGGATGATCGAAGCGGGGTGTGAACTCGTACGCATCACCGCACCCAGTCGCACCGAGGCCGAGAACCTCGCCGTGATCAAGAAGGAGCTGAAGGCCGCCGGCTTCGACACACCGCTCGTGGCCGACATCCACTTCACGCCGAACGCTGCGGAGATCGCCGCACGCCTGGTGGAGAAGGTGCGGGTGAATCCGGGCAATTACGCCGATAAGAAGAAGTTCGATGTGCGCGAGTACACCGACGCCCAATACGATGCGGAGTTGGAGCGCATCCGTGAGCGGTTCACGCCCCTGGTGCGCATTTGCAAGGAGCATGGCACGGCCATGCGCATCGGCACCAACCACGGCAGCCTGAGCGACCGCATCCTGAACCGATACGGCGACACGCCGCTCGGCATGGTCGAGAGCGCGTTCGAGTTCCTGCGGATCTGCCGGGATGAGCAGTACCACGACATCGTGCTGAGCATGAAGGCCAGCAACGTGCAGGTGATGGTACAGGCCTATCGCCTGCTCGTACACCGGATGATGGAGCTGGGCTGGGACTACCCATTGCACTTGGGCGTGACCGAGGCCGGCGACGGGGAGGATGGTCGCGTGAAGAGTGCGGCGGGCATCGGAGCGTTGCTCGAGGATGGCCTCGGCGATACGGTGCGGGTGAGCCTCACCGAGGATCCGGAATTCGAGATCCCGGTGGCTCGTGCCCTGGTGGCCCGCTATGGTACACGCGCGGCACACGGTCCGATCCCGGAAGTGCAACACTCCCCGATCGATCCGTTCAGCCATAGCCGCCGTCATACGCAAGAGGTACTGAACATCGGTGCGCGGCACGTACCGGTAGTGATGGCCGACCTCAGTGCGCGAACGAACATCACCCCGGCCAGCCTCTTCGCCTGGGGCTATCGCTACAGCGTACCACTGGACAAGTGGAACATCAGTGATCAGGCCTGTGATTACGCCTTCATCGGCAAGCACCACATCGAATTCGCCATTCCCGGCACCTTGGGGATCGTGCAAGAGCACGCCTCATGGCTACAGGACCGCGTGAAGGACCGCCACTATCCCCTGCACCAAGCGGGCTCGTACATGGCCGGTGCGGAGCGCCACCCGCAACTCAACTTCGTGCATGGCACCCTGCCCACGATGGATGATGCCTTGTTCCGAACATTGCAAGCGGACCCAACGGCCGTATTGCTCATCGACACGCACAACACGCACGGCATGGCCGAACAGCGGCGTTTGTTCCTGCGGTTGATCGAAGCGGGGTGTACCACTCCCGTGATCATCGGTCGGGCGTACGGTGCGGTCACCAATGACGAGTTGGTCCTACACAGCAGCACGGACATCGGCCCGCTGTTCATCGATGGGCTTGGAGATGGTATTTTCCTGGCCGATAGCGATGGCGGCCGTGAAGACCTGCTCTGCCGCACGGCCTTCGGGATCCTGCAAGCCACGCGAACGCGCACCAGCAAGACCGAATACATCAGCTGCCCCAGCTGCGGCCGCACGCTCTTCGACCTGCAAGAGACCACTGCCCGGATACGGGCACGGACGAGTCATCTGAAGGGGATCAAGATCGGCATCATGGGCTGCATCGTGAACGGCCCTGGTGAGATGGCCGATGCGGATTACGGCTACGTGGGCACGGGACCCGGTGTGATCACGCTATACAAGGAGAAGGAAGTGGTGAAGCGCAATGTTCCGAGCGCAAACGCCGTGGACGAATTGATCGACCTGATCCGCAACCATGGGGATTGGGTGGAACCGGTGGAGGCCTGATCCCTGCTGGATGTCGGCGGCCCACGCCACACGTGGTACGCCTTCTCTCTTTCGTGCAGCACCAAAGGGCGCCCTCAAGGTTGGGCCTGGCTCGTATGTTGGGCGAGCGCATGGTCCGCCTTGCCGTTGCTGTGGTTGATCACGACCACCGCGAGGATGAGGATCATCACGGCGGCTTGCAGGAGGGTGCGGTACTTGGTTTCCATGGTATGGGTGTCTGGTGTTGACCCGTCTACGCCCAGCCGGTACAGAAGTGACAAGAACTCGACACAGGATGGCCACACTTCGACGAACGGGATCGGCCATGCGATGGATCCATCGGGATGGTCCATGCGGCGATAGGGGTCCGGCCTGCTCCACGGGCAGCATTCGGTCCAATACCCGTGCGTATGCATTGGGAAAAGTCCGGTCCACACGACAATTCACCCGCAGAGGATCCTGACAGGAATGGCCGGCCCATTCGATCAACCGGTGGGCATGGCCGCTGACACCCCCATGCTTCGCAAGCCCGATCGGACCTCGATCACACGGTTGGTATCACTTCCCAAGATAATCCGTGATCGCTTTCACATATTGCTCGAATGCCTTGATCCCCATTGGTGTGATGCGGCATAGCGTGTTGGGATAGTTGTCCTTGAAGGTCTTTTCCACCGCGACGTATCCTGCCTCTTTCAGCTTCGAGATCTGGGTGCTCAGGTTGCCACGCGTAGCCCCCGTCTTGTCCAGGAGAAAGTTGAAATCACCCGTCTCCACGGAAACCAATAGGCTGATCACGGCCAGCCGGAGTTGGTTGTGCAGGACCGGGTCAAGCGGTGCGAACGCCATCTTCCTGCCTTTTCAGAAGGATCCCCGGAATGATGTAGCCCGTCACCAACGCAAGACCGAACAGTAGCGCTCCCTGTTCGGGCCAAACGAAGAGCGAGACCATGCCGAACAACCAGAAGAGAACACCGCCGACCACCAGTGGGCGGAACCGAAGGATACCGCCCGTGATGAAGGTGGGCATGCCGGTAAGCAGACATACCCAAGGTCCGGGCTGAGACCCGACCGCCACATTGGACACGATGATCAGGAGCAGGGTAATGATGAACGCCATCCACACCCACATGAAGACCCGATCGGCGAATGTGGCCACCCCGGACTTTTGACCTTCACGTGAGCCATGCATCCAGGCAACGATCCCTCCCAAAGTGCCCATGATCGGCCAGCCCAACCATCCATTGGGCATGCCGGCCTGGCCCATGAAATACTCCATGAGCGTGGCGACAAGAAGCAGGCCTCCCCAGAGCATGAAATAGAAGCTTATGCGCTGAAAGCTGTGTTTTGCCTGGGCGATCATGCTTTCGATCAGCTTCAGGCCTTGTTCGGGGTTGAGGTTGGTATCCATAGTATTTGGTCTTGGAATGCTCAAATATAAACTTATTTACAATACAAACTAAATATATCACGAAAATTTCCCTGCATAGCCTCCTTGCGCTACATGGTCGGTACAGCATGGCCTGACGCTCAAGAGCCCACCCGCCTCGTCGGCGAGGCCGTGATTGATCGGGCCACCATCCGTGCTGGCGGTTCAGAAATTCACCACATGACCGCGGGCCACCTTCTCGGCCGCGAAAAGTTCGGCGCGAACGGGCGCTTTGAAGGCCTCGAAGGCGGGCATGCGTTCGGGGTCGAGCGGTTCGGTGTTCGGGAGTTCCTCTTTCCGGTGGTCGACCTGCACCCCGTTCTTCCAGAACCGGAAACACACGTGTGGCCCGGTGGCCAGGCCGGTGCTGCCCACCTCGCCGATCACCTGGCCCTGTTGCACGGCTTCGCCCTGTTTCACCAGGATCCTGCGCATGTGCAGGTACTGGGTGCTGTAGGTGCCGTTGTGGCGGATCTTCACGAAGTTGCCGTTGCCACCCGTACGGCCCGCCCTTTCCACGATCCCATCACCCACGGCCAGGATCGGGGTGCCGTAGGGTGCGGCGTAATCGGTGCCCAGGTGGGCCTTCATCACCTTCTGCACCGGGTGCAGGCGTTTGCTGCTGAAACCCGAAGAGATACGGCTGAACTTCAGCGGGGCCTGGAGAAAGGCCTTTCGCATGCTCTTCCCCGCCTGATCGAAATACATCTCCTTCCCGTCGTTCTGCGGGAAACGGTAGGCTTCCTTTACGGTGCCGCCACTGATGTAGCGGGCCCCTACGATCTCGGGCGCCCCGTACGGCTCACCGTCCACGGTCTTCTCCAGGTACACCACGGAGAAGATGTCATCCTTCTGGATCCGGTAGAAGTCCACCGTCCAAGCGAAGACATCGGCAAGCTGCATGGCGAGCTGTGGGTCGGCACCGGCCTGGGCCAGGTCGTTGTACAAGGCGCCGGACACGGAACAGGCCACACTGCGTTGCTCCACCTTCACCGGGCGTTCGCCCATGGACACTCCCACACTATCATGCAGGTGGAAGACCACATAATGCACGGGATCGGCCTCGTACACGAAGTACTCCGGGCTCAGTGTGTTCTCCTCGTCGAAGATGAAGGAGTAGGGATGGCCAAGGCGCATGCGCTGCACATCGAAATGTGGTAGCGCCAGTTCCACCAACCCGTGGATGAGATTCTGGTCCACGCCGCGTGCATTGAGCAGGCCACCGAAGGTGTCGCCACGCTTCACCGTGCCGTGCTCCAGCACATACCCCGCCATGGGGATCCCGTAGGCATCCGGTGGCAGGGGTACGGTATCCTCCACCACCACCGGCGCCGGGTCCGGGGTGTACTCCACACGAGGTCCAAGGTCGACCGAAAGGAGCACCGCTGCCACACCGCCCGTTGCCAGGGCCACCATCAGGCCTTTCTTCCACCACACCATCGGGAGTGCAAGGAACACGATCGCACCCTGCACCTGGCCACCGTTGGCCACATCCTTTCCACGTCCGGTTGTTGACCTACGCCCCTACTCCTTCGCGATGGGGTGGCTGAGGCCCTCGTAGGCGCTCAATTCCATCTTGATGGAACCCACCAGCACCTTGGCCTGGGCCAGCACGGGAATGCGGTTGCCGTCGTCGGTGATCCACACGTTGAGGTCATCGTTGTCCTTGAAGATACGCCCCTCCTGCACCACCGGCTGGAATTTCATGCAGCGGTATTTGCCGGTGCGCAGCTTGATGGTCTCCTTGCCCACGTATTTCATCCGGAGCGGCCAGATCTCATCATCCAGGAAGGTCTCGATGGTGAAGACATCCCCCTTCTTCGCATGGGCGAGGTCCAGTGTACGGGCATAGTAGAACGCGCTCAGCATGTCCTGCACGCTTGGAGGCACCTTATGGGTCTGCTTCTTCTGCGTGGTCACCTCGCCCTTGATCTGGTTGTACACGTAATCTTGGCTGAATTTGTAGCCTCCCTCACTCACCCGACGGATGAAGGCATAGGGGAAGACACCCTTGGCATCAAAATGGGTCTCGTAATGGTCATCGACCTTGTAGAAGGTGTTGAAGGCGCCCAGGCTTCGGCCTGTGCCTGTGGCCACCCACACCTTACGCCCGACCACATCGCGGGTGCCCTCCTTTAATTCCACCACGGCCTCGCCCGCATTCACCCAACCGTAGTGAACGATGTAGGTGAGCTTCTCGCCCGGCTTGAACGCGTTCTGGTCGAGGTCGCGAAGTTTGTTGTACACCACGCCATCGCTGGGGGGATGGCTGTTCTTGGTTTGTCCGAAACCCATTGAAAGGACCGCAAGTCCAGCCAGCAGGAAGGTGGTCGATCGTGCCATGACCCCACCCATGCAAAGCCAATGCCGAACCCCATGACCAACTGGGTTCCAGGCATTTAACCCATCTACACATTCACTATCGGCCGATCTTGATTGCGCAGATGGTATTACCACTCGTAACAAGCGCATGGGACGTTCCGCTTAGACCACGATATTGACGATGCGCTTGGGCACCACGATCACCTTCTTCGGGGCTTTGCCCTCCAGCTTGGCCTGTACCTCGGGGTTGGCCAGCACGGCAGCTTCCACCTCTTCCTTGCCCAGCGCAACGGGGAATGCCAGTTGCAGACGGGTTTTGCCGTTGAAGCTGATGGGGTAGCTGAAGCTGTCCTCCTCCAGGTACTGCGCTTCCCACTGCGGCCAGGGCGCGGTGCTGATGCTTTCCGCGTGGCCCAATTGCATCCAGATCTCTTCGGCGATGTGCGGCGCGAAGGGCGCCAGCGCGATCACCAGCGGTTCCAGCACGGTGCGCTTGCGGCACTTCAGCGCGCCCAGCTCGTTCACCGCGATCATGAACTGCGCCACGCTGGTGTTGAAGCTCATGTGGCCGATGTCCTCGGTCACTTTCTTCAGCGTTGCATGCAGGATCTTGAACTCGGCCTTGGTGGGGGCCTCATCACTTATGCTGAACACATCGCTCTCATGGAACAGGTTCCAGAATTTGCGTAAAAACCGGGAAGTCCCCTCGATGCCATTGGTATCCCAGGGTTTGCTCTGCTCCAGCGGGCCCAAGAACATTTCATAGAGCCGCAGCGTGTCCGCACCGTACTTCTCAATGATGTCGTCGGGGTTCACCACGTTGAACTTCGACTTGGACATCTTTTCGACCACAGGTCGCAGTTCGATGTTCGGAGCGGTCAGTTCGTAGGCACGGAATGCTGGGATGTTGCGTGTAAGACGGGCGCCGGCCTCGTCGATCCAGTACTTGCCGTCGCTGAACGTGATGTGGTCGATGGGATAGTTCCGCTCAAAGGCACCGTCCGTTTTCCGACCGAGTGGAAGTATATCGTACCGGTCTTCACCATCCCGTACCGAAGGCAACACGTTCGCCATCATGCTGATGCCCTGTATCATTCCTTGATTCACCAGCTTTTTGGCCGGTTCATCAAAGGGGATCAACCCCAGATCGAAAAGGAACTTGGTCCAAAAGCGGAAGTAGAGCAGGTGGCCGGTGCTGTGCTCGCTGCCGCCGATGTACAGGTCCACTTGTCCCCAGTAGTCCACGGCCTGCTGGCTGGCGAAGCGATCCGCATTGTGCGGGTCCATGTAGCGCAGAAAGTACCAGCTGCTGCCGGCCCAGCCGGGCATGGTGGTGGTTTCCAGCGGGTAACTCTCCCTCACCCCCGGCCCCTCTCCCGGGGAGAGGGGAGGCGAATACGTCCAATCCTTGGCGCGGGCCAAGGGCGGCTCGCCGCTTTCGGTGGGCAGGAATTTGTCCACTTCGGGCAGCATCAGCGGCAGCGCGCTTTCCGGCAGCGGGAACGGAATGTCGTCCTTGTAGTAGATGGGGATGGGCTCGCCCCAATAGCGCTGGCGGCCGAAGGCGGCATCGCGCAGGCGGTAGTTCACCTTGCCTTGCCCGGCCCCGATCTTTTCTAGTTCCTGGATTGCGCGGCGGATGGCGTCCGGCACTTTCAGCCCCTTCAAAAATCCTTCGCTGCATAAGGTGGCATCCTTGCGTTCGTCGGCTTCCTTTTCAATGTCCGCGCCTTCGGTAACGGCGATGATGGGCAGGCCGAAGTGCTTGGCGAAACGCCAGTCGCGTTGATCGCCGCCGGGCACGGCCATCACGGCGCCGGTGCCGTAGCCGCCCAGCACGTAGTCGCCCACCCACACGGGGATGTCGGCCCCGGTGAAGGGGTGCTTGGCGTAGCTGCCGGTGAACACGCCGCTCACCTTGTCCACCTCGGCCTGGCGCTCGCGCTCGCTGCGGTTCTTGGCAGTGGCCACGTAGGCTTCCACTTCGGCGCGCCGCTCCGGCACGGTGAGGGCAGCAACAAGCTCATGCTCCGGCGCGAGCGTCAAAAATGAGACACCGAAAAGGGTGTCCGGGCGGGTGGTGAAGACTTCAATGGCCTCACCCCCCGGCCCCCTCTCCCGGGGAGAGGGGGAGGCTGCATCCTCATCCTCCGTGGTATCCCTTTTGGCAAAATCGGGTCTTGCATTCAACTCATCGATGATGCGGTTACGCACTTCGTACGGGTCGTGCAACACTTCCTCATTCCGGAAACGGATGACCTTGAAGCCCTTTGATTCCAAATGTGATGTCCTCGCAGCATCTGCTTCTCGTTGCAGATCATGGATATCACCATCCACCTCGATGATCAATTGCTTGGGAAGTGACACGAAATCCACGATGAACCTATCAATGACATGTTGGCGGCGAATGCGGCCACCAGTGCCATGTCCACGGATCACTTGCCAAAGCTTGTCCTCTGCCTCGGTAGGGTCGCGACGCATTTCCTTGGCGTGCTCATCGAGCTTTGACCAGAGAAATGGATCAGCTGTTTCTCGATAACGGATCTCCGAAGCGTTGGCTCCCCTCTCCTCGGGAGAAGGGTTGGGGGTAAGAGGCATTGCTCCCCTCTCCTCAGGAGAGGGGTTGGGGGTGAGGCCGAATTTCACCACCGCCCCTTCGCTCCTTCCGATCCAATTGCGCTGCGCCTCCTTGATGCTCTCGCTCCAATCCAGCCCATCCAGACCGTCCAGCAGTCGCTGGGCGTAAGCGGTGATGCGCAGGCTCCATTGCGGCATGCGCTTGCGTTCCACGGGGTGCCCGCCGCGCTCGCTCACGCCGTCCTTCACCTCGTCGTTGGCCAGCACGGTGCCCAATGCGGGGCACCAGTTCACCCAGGCATCACCGAGGTAGGCCAGGCGGAAGCGCTGCAGCACCAGTTGGCGCGTGCGCTCGTCGAAGTGTTTCCATTCCTCCGCGGTGAAAGCGCCGATGAATTCCTCGGTATCGCCGGTGAGCACGCTGGCATCCTGCCCATGGCAGCCCTGGTCTTCAAAACGGGCGATCAACTCGCTGATGGGCCGTGCCTTGCCGGCGCGCGGATCAAACCAGCTGTTGAAGAGCTGCAGGAAGATCCACTGGGTCCACTTGTAAAAATCCGGATTGCTGGTGCGCACCTCGCGGCCCCAATCGAAACTGAAACCGATGCGATCCAATTGATCGCGGTAGCGCGCGGCGTTCTCCTCCGTGGTTTTGGCGGGGTGCTGGCCGGTCTGGATGGCGTACTGCTCGGCGGGCAGGCCGAAGCTGTCGTAGCCCATGGGGTGCAGCACGTTGAAGCCGCAGTGGCGCTTGTGGCGCGCCACGATGTCGCTGGCGATGTAGCCCAGCGGGTGCCCCACGTGCAGGCCGGCGCCGCTGGGGTAGGGGAACATGTCCAGCACGTAGTACTTCGGCTTGGCGGGATCGTTCAACGCACGGAAGGTCCCGCGCTCCCGCCATTCGCGCTGCCATTTCCCCTCAATGTTCCTGTGATCGTACTGCATGATGGGTTCCTACTGGGCACGAAGGTAGAAGGCCGATGGAAGCGGCGTTGCCACCCGAAGGTGGTCGGGGCCTGGGGGCCTGTTCGGCAACGCCGTGGCCCTTACTTTCGCCGCCGCATGAGCGATCATCGTTACCTGAGGTCCCGCACGCGCATTTCCAACGTGAGCACGGTGATCGGCATCGCGCTGGTGCTCTTCATGCTGGGTGTGCTGGGGTTCCTGGTGCTCAATGCACGGGCCCTGGAGCGCTATTTCAAGGAGAATGTGCGTGTTGAGCTCTTCCTGAAGCGCGATCTGAAGGAGGTGGATGTGATGCGCTTCCGCAAAGAGCTGGACACCGAGGCCTACACCAAGGAGACCCGGTACGTGACCGCGGATGAGGCGGCCGAACAGCTGAAGCAGGACCTGGGTGAGGACTTCCTCGGTGTATTGGGGAGCAACCCCCTCCTTCCCTCGGTGGAGTTGCGGCTGAACGCGGAGCACGCGCATGCCGACAGCTTGAAGTGGATCGTGGAACAATTGAAGAAGGACCAGCGGGTACAGGAGGTTGCGTACAATGCGGCGGTGGTGGAGAACATCGATGCCAACGTTCACAAGATCGGCTTGTTGGTGCTGGGATTCACCGCGCTGTTGTTGTTCATCGCCATCGCCTTGATCAACAACACCATCCGCCTGGCGATCCATAGCAAGCGTTTCCTGATCCGCACCATGCACCTGGTGGGGGCTACGCGCTGGTTCATCAAGAAGCCCTTTTTGGCCCAGAGCATCTGGCAGGGCATCGTGGGTGCGGTGCTGGCGATCGGTCTGTTGGTCGGCTTGCTGCAACTCACCGATCGTTACATGCCCGACCTGCTGGCCTTCACCGACACCGGGACCCTTGCGCTGCTCTTCGCGGGGGTGCTGGCACTGGGCCTGCTGGTCTCCCTGGTATCCACTTGGTTCGCGGTGCGCCGCTACCTTCGCATGAATTCCGAGGACCTGCACTGGAGTTGAACCGACCCCCGACCGAGCGCCATGGCCAAACCCGAACTGAACAACGACATGCCCTTCACGGCAACGAACTACCGGTTGCTGCTGATCGGTATGGCCATCCTGGTGGTGGGCTACATCCTGATGGCGGGTGGCGGCAACGGCGATCCCAACGCGTTCGATGCGGGTGAACTCTTCAGTGTACGGCGGATCACCGTGGCGCCGATCGTGGTGCTGGTAGGCTACGCCTTCGTGGCCTATGCCATCCTGAAGAAGACCGGGGAGAACGAGGCGGGCAAATGACCACCCTGCAAGCGATCATCCTCGCGATCATCGAGGGGATCACCGAATTCCTGCCGGTAAGCAGCACCGGGCACATGATCATCGGGTCCACCATCATGGGGATCCAGCAGGACGAATTCGTCAAGCTATTCACCGTCGCCATCCAGTTCGGGACCATCCTGAGCGTGGTGGTATTGTACTGGAAGCGGTTCTTCCAAAGCCTCGACTTCTACCTGAAGTTGCTGGCTGGTTTCATTCCGGCGGTGATCGCGGGTCTGCTCTTCAAGGACCAGGTCGATATGCTGCTGGAGAACGTGGTGGTGGTGGGTGTGATGTTGTTCCTCGGTGGCCTTGTATTCCTGTTCATCGACCGGCTCAACCCGGAAGCGGCCGAGGGTGTGGAACAGCCCATGACCTTCAAACAGGCCACGCTGATCGGGATCTGGCAATGCCTGGCCATGGTGCCCGGTGTGTCGCGGTCGGCGGCCACGATCATCGGCGGGATGACACAGGGCCTCTCACGAAAGAACGCCGCGGAGTTCAGCTTCTTCCTCGCGGTGCCCACCATGTTCGCCGCCACGGTGAAGAGCATCTACGACTACGTGAAGGATGGCGGCGCTTTCACCAATGAGCATCTGCAACTCTTCGCCATCGGCAACGCGGTGGCCTTCATCGTGGCGATCGTGGCCATCCGGTCCTTCATCAGCTACCTCACGAAAAGCGGGTTCAAGGCCTTCGGCTGGTACCGCATCGCAGTGGGAGGTGTGATCATCGCGCTGCACCTGGCAGGTGTATCGATGCAGATGATGTGAAGTGGGGATATCACAAGAAGGACGGGAGAGGGACCGAGGGGTTGCGGGTCGTTACCTTAGCCCTTGATGGAAAGGACGCAGGCTGCCGTCATCCACGAACGAAGGATCAGAAAGCATGTTGGACCGGTCGAAGCATACGATCATCAACGGCGACAGCCGCGAGATGAGCGAACTAAAGGACGAGAGCGTCCACTTGGTGGTCACATCCCCTCCTTACTGGCAGTTGAAGGACTACGGGATGGAGAACCAGACCGGCTTCCATGATGACTACGAAACCTACATCAATCACCTGAACCTGACGTGGCAGGAGTGCTTCCGGGTGCTGCACAAGGGTTGCCGGATGTGCGTCAACATCGGCGACCAGTTCGCCCGCGCCACGTACTACGGGCGGTACAAGATCATCCCCATCCATACCGAGATCATCAAGTTCTGCGAGATGGCCGGTTTCGATTTCATGGGGCAGATCATCTGGCAGAAGGCCACAACCATGAACACATCGGGCGGGGCGAGCATCATGGGCAGTTTCCCGCATCCGAGGAACGGCATCGTGAAGCTGGATTTCGAGTACATCCTCCTGTTCAAGAAGCAGGGGACCGCGCCCAAGCCCACCGAAGAGCAGAAGGAGGGGTCCGCGATGACCACGGAGGAATGGAACACCTACTTCAACGGCCATTGGTACTTTCCGGGGGCGAAGCAGGACAAACACTTGGCGATGTTCCCGGAGGAACTACCGTATCGATTGATAAGGATGTTCTCCTTTCCGGGGGAAACGGTGCTGGACCCGTTCATGGGAAGCGGAACGACGGCATTGGCCGCGCGGAAACTGAACAGGGATTCCATCGGCTATGAGATAAATCCTGGATTCATCCCGATCATCAGGGAAAGGATCGGAACGGACGATGCCTTCACACAGGTGGGAACGGAGGTCGTCACGCAACCAGCGATCACCGCCGATCTTGAAGCGCGGATCAAGGCATTGCCCTACCAGTTCGTGGACACGCATAAGTTGGACAAGAAGATCGACGTGAAGAAGATCCAGTACGGGTCCAAGATCGACGCTAGCAGCACGGGAAAAAGGGAGGAATACTTTTCGGTGAAAGAGGTCATCAGTCCTGAACTGCTCAGGCTGAACAATGATCTGACGGTCCGGTTGATCGGCATACAGGAGAACCCAGCCGCCAACGGGAAGGCCACGGAGTACTTGATCAACAAAGTGCGTGGCCGGAAGGTGTTCATGCGGTACGACGATGTGAAGCATGACCGGGACAACAACATGATGGCCTATCTGTACCTGGAGAACAAGACCTTCATCAACGCGCACCTGCTGAAGGAGGACCTGGTGTGGGTGGACAACTCGATCGATTTCAGGTACAAGAACAAGTTCAATGCCCTGGTCAATGGCTAAGAAGGAGGTCGGGAGGTATTCATCGGATTTCGGCAGGAAGGAGAAAATCCTGAACTACGCCACGCAGACCTATCAGCTGTCGCGGCCGAACAAGGTGGGGTCGGTCATGGCCCTGATCAGGGAGTGCCAGCCGGGTACGATCGAGGAATGGGAGCGGTGGTATTTCGATAACGCCCATACAGCAGGTAAGAACAGCTTCAGGATCACACGCGAGAGCTTGCAGGAGCTCGGCGACCGGCTTTACGAGAAGATCACGGAGGTCGTGATACCCGAATGGCGGGAAGCGTTCAATACCCTTACTAGGGAAGATTGCAGCCACTACATCCACAACCTGACGATCAACCGGACTTATGACGGATACCTGAGAGAAAAGTCCGTTGTGAATGATGGCCTGTCCAAGCTGTTCCCGGATGTGCGCTTCACGGAAAGCCCATCCGAACTGGACCACGCAGGCGACATCGATTACCTCGGCCATGTGACCGGTGACAAGGCTTTCGGGATACAGATAAAGCCGGTCACGGCCCGGTCGAATTTTGGCAACTACTCGGCTTCGGAAAGGATGAAGGCGAGTTTTGAGGAGTTCAAGAAGGACTTCGGCGGGAACGTGTTCATCCTATTCAGCTTGGACGGGGAGATAGCCAATGAGGAGGTGATCGAACAGATCAAAGGCGAAATAGAGCGGTTGAGGCGATAAGCTATTCTTCACGCATACATGAGATCGCATCAACCGGATTTCGACTTCACCCCGGATAGCGGTGGTCTTGTTCTGGTGGATAAGCCGCTCACGTGGACCAGTTTCGACGTGGTGGGGAAATTGCGTGGGGCCATGCGCATCGCTGCGGGCCGGAAGATCAAGGTGGGCCATGCGGGCACCTTGGATCCCCTGGCAAGCGGGCTGCTGATCCTGGCCTACGGCCCCTTCACCAAGAAGCTGCCTCTGATCACCGGCGCGGAGAAGACCTACAGCGGCACCATCACGCTCGGTAGCGTAACCCCCAGCTACGACCTGGAGACCACCCCGGAGCCGTTCGGCGCGTGGGAACACCTGGACGAGGCCACGGTCCGTGCGGCCTTCGCCCGCTTCCTCGGCACCATTGAACAACGCCCACCGAATTACAGTGCCAAACGTTTCGAGGGGGAGCGGGCCTACTTCCTGGCCCGCGATAGTGCGCGTGCCCACCTGGTTGCGATGAAACCCGTGACCGTGAAGGTGAGCGCCTTGGAGGTCACCGGTATGCGTGGTGCGCATATCGACTTCGAGGTACACGTGAGCAAAGGCACCTACATCCGTTCGTTGGCCCACGATATCGGACAGGTGCTGGGCTGTGGCGCCTACCTGAGCGCGTTACGCCGTACGCGGATCGGGACCTACGACGTGAAGGACGCCCACACCCCCGAAGAATGGTCAGAACGGATCGCGCCCTACCCCCGTTAGTGGGTTATCAACAGGATATGTAGCTGATCCTTAGGCGATTCGCCGATCGGTCCACGATCACATTATCTTCGGCGCCCGAATCATTCGGGCCCGGCCCCGTAAGCCCGCCCCAATCCCATGAAACTCACCGCATTCAAATTCGCGCTCCCCAAGGAGCAGATCGCACTTTACCCCACCAAGGACCGCGACGGAAGTCGGCTGATGGTGCTGCACCGGAAGGACGGCAGGATCGAGCATAAGAAGTTCAAGAACATCCTGGACTACTTCGATGAAGGGGACGTCTTCATCCTGAATAACACCAAGGTATTCCCGGCCCGCATGTGGGGCAATAAGGAGAAGACCGGCGCCAAGATCGAGGTCTTCATGCTGCGCGAACTGAACCGCGACAGCCTCTTGTGGGATGTGATCGTGGACCCGGCGCGGAAGATCCGGATCGGCAACAAGCTCTATTTCGGCAAGGACGACGAACTGGTGGCGGAGGTGATCGACAACACCACCAGCCGTGGGCGTACCCTTCGTTTCCTCTTCGATGGAACATACGAGGAATTCAAGCAGACCATCACCGAGATGGGCGAGACGCCGCTGCCGCGCTACATCAAGCGGGACACCGAGCCGAGCGATGCCGAACGCTACCAGACCATCTTCGCCAAGCACGAAGGAGCGGTAGCGGCACCGACCGCAGGCCTCCATTTCAGCCGTGAGCTGATGAAGCGCATAGAGCTCAAGGGGATGAATTTCGCGGAGGTCACCCTGCACGTGGGCCTGGGCACATTCCGGCCGGTGGAGGTGGAAGACCTGACCAAACACAAGACCGACAGCGAGCAGGTGATCATCGATCGTGAAGCCTGCAACGTGGTGAACCGGGCGAAGGACACGCGCAAGCGGGTGTGCGCGGTGGGCACCACCACCATGCGTGCCATCGAGAGCAGCGTGAGCACCGAGAACCACATGAAGCCGTACAACGGGTGGACGAACAAGTTCATCTTCCCTCCCTACGACTTCAGCATCGCCGACAGCATGATCACCAACTTCCACATGCCCGAGAGCACCTTGCTGATGCAGGTGTGCGCCTTCGGCGGGTACGACCATGTGTGGGAGGCGTACAAGGTGGCCATCAAGGAGAAGTACCGCTTCTTCAGCTACGGGGATGCGATGTTGATCATCTGAGGAGAACGGGTTCAAGCGTGAAAGGGTGCGAGGGTCAATGCTCTTGCACCCTTTCAATTTCGCACACAGGCACGGATCTTTGATCGACCATGGAACATTCCACCATCATCGTCGCCGGCGGAAGCGGCAAACGGCTGGGCGGGCCGGTGCCCAAGCAGTTCCAAGTGGTGAAGGGACGGCCACTGTTGATGTGGACCATCGAGGCTTTCCACCGCTTCGATCCGGCCATGCCGATCATCGTGGTGTTGCCTCGGGAACACTTCGACATCTGGAAAGCCCTATGCCTTGGGCATCGATTCTTCATCAAGCACGAGGTGGTGGCGGGAGGCGAACAACGGTGGCACAGCGTGAAGGCGGGGTTGGACAAGGTGGAACATGATGGGCTGGTCGCCGTACATGACGGTGTGCGCCCGCTGGTGAGCACTGAACTGATCGGACGGTGTTTTGCGGCCGCCGATGAACAGGCCGCGGCCATTCCGGTGCTGCCCGTGGTACCCAGCATCCGCGAGACAACCGCTGAAGGAAGCCGCGCCCTGGACCGCAGCCGATTGCTCGCTGTGCAAACACCCCAGTGCTTCCACGCGGACCTGCTGCGCAAAGCGTTCGAGCAACCCTATGACAGCAGCTTCACCGATGAGGCCACCCTGGTGGAGCGCATGGGCGTGAAGGTGGCGCTGGTGGAAGGGGAGGAAAAGAACATCAAGGTGACGACCGCCATGGACCTTCGGGTGGTGGAGGCGCTGTTGTGAGCCAAGGTACCTTTGGGTCATGAACGATATCCGCGACCTGGGCCTTGAGGAAGTGAAAGCACTGGTCGCTGAGCTGGGCGAAAAGCCGTACCGGGCCAAGCAGTTGTGTGAGGTACTCCCCATTCGCTGGACAGATTTAGGCGAGGGTTAATGTGTGTTGGGATTGTTTGAGGGTTGGTTTGATGCCTCTTGGCCGGTTATCGGGCAGACCAAGGTAGAGGTGCGCTGGGGTGAG
>Ga0209573_1001459_pt1 | contig 36446 bp, 30 predicted proteins | sample TNRBio252014_DNA_FD_185870 | JGI IMG/M metagenome (GOLD analysis project Ga0209573, IMG submission 185870) | Wastewater treatment Type I Accumulibacter community from EBPR Bioreactor in Madison, WI, USA - TNR Reactor_6/25/2014_ DNA (SPAdes)... | ecosystem: Engineered > Bioreactor > EBPR >...
ACGAAGTTGCACGAAGAAGGCACAAAGGGCACAAAGTGAATACATTATGTTATAATCCAAATAAATTTTTCGTGGATCAAAAAATAAAAACTTCGTGCTTTTCGTGTCTGCTTCGTGCTTTTCGTGGAATTTTCAAAAAAATCAATATACTTTAAAGTAATCAAAAAATCATCGAATCAAAGGCCCTTGTTGATCATATTAAATAAAAATCCACACAATTCAACATAGAGCCTTATTTATTATCAAAGATTCCATCGATCAAAATGATTAAAAAATTCAATGAACATCCAAAATCTTTTTTCCTTGGTAAAACATGAAACGCATATTTAAACTAAGTCTTAATATTGCAAACTTAACCCGGAATGCTTGCATAAGTCTGTCAAATTCATTAATTTACGCCTTTGTTAAAGCCCTCTGGATTCGGTAGCCCGAATTAGGGGAAACTAACTCCAAAGGAGACAACTTTTAGCGCTTTTTTGTCTAAATAATAACCTCAAATTACAAATCGCGTCGTGCTACTTTCGGGTATTTTAGTTGCTTGACTTTTTCTGTCGGTTGCAAAGCAAGGTAAATGCACTTCAATACCTTCAGAACTTTAATCAGGCTCGTGATTTATTTTTAACCATAAAATTTAGTGAAATGATCAAAAGATTTTTTTTCTGTCTGTCAATTCCAATATTTTTTGGTACATACATTTATAGCCAGGATTTACCCAGTGCATCATCGAGTGGCATTGCTTCTACCTCTTCTTCTTTATTTGAAAATGTTACGGATGCCTCCGTTACAGTAGATGTGACCAATGCAAATAAAGTTTTGGTCGTTGCCACTTTAACCAGCAAAACAGCCACAGGTTCGTCGACCGGAGCTTACCGGATAGCAGATGGATCAGACAACAACATCAACAGCGGTGAATTTCAACATTCGCATTCCGGTAAAGATGGTATTGGAACCATCGTACACATATTTGACGTCAGTAGTTTGTCAGGGAACAGAACCTATGTTTTCCAACATAATACAACGGCTCAGACTTTGAACACTTCCGCCACGATCACAGCCATAGTTTTATATGACGGGAGCAATCAGCTGACCAATGACGTTCAGCAATTGTCGTCTCCTTTAGCTGCAAATAATGACTGGGAAAGCGTCGTGAACAAAACCAGTTTTAACCTGCCGGCAACCGGGGGAATCTATGTTGCAGCCTCCATTCAAAACCAGAAAACTTCAGGCGGGACTGCAGTGGTCAGCGCGGAATGGGTTTTGCAATACAAGAAAACAAGTGATACTGAGTGGAAAAATTTAAATTATCCTATTTTCAGGGCTCCGCTTGGAGAACAAATAGGTATGGTAAGCCTGGTAGGTGCCCTGCCCAACAATACTGAAGCAGGAAATTATGATTTCAGGGTAGCACACAGGCGTATAACTGACCCATCTGAACATGACATTGTTACCCAGGCATGCAATCTGGTGGTTGTTGCACTTGGATATGAAAACGGTTATTTCCCGATTTTAACTTCAACAAAGCCAACAGCTTCTACCACATCGACCACATTGGTTCCCGTTATGGAAAATACCATTAAACCTCAGAGCAATACAGATATTTTTGTTCATACCCAATATGCGCTCCGCTCCAATGGCACAACCGATCCTTGTACACATGACTTACAGTTGAAAGAAAGTGGGATAGAAATTTCAAAAAGCATCAGTTATCTGAAATATATAGCCAACGATACACATCGTTGCAGCGGTTCAGCCTCATCTTTGTTTTCCGATATGATTGCAAACAGTTTATACAACATTGATTTCAGGCATGCATCACGGCCCGGACGGTCTATGACAACCAGCGAAATATATACGACTATTTGGGGTTTGAACCGTTCATCACTTCCATTTGTGTCCGCAGTAACTGTTTATGCCACTGAAGGCGTCACCAGTGCGGCATACAATACCTTGAAAGCTGCTTTGGACGATGTAAATTCGGGAATTTTCAGGGGAGAGATCACCATACATATCAACGACAACATTACAGAGACCGCTGCATGTGAAATCAACGCATCAGGAACAGGAAACTCAAATTATTCGTCCATCTTAATATATCCGACTGCCTCTAACCTTACCATTTCAGGAAACGCAGGAGTTTCACTTATTCACCTGAAAGGGGCAGAAAATATTACCATTGACGGAAGGGTCAACCAGATCGGTGAAGCAAATCTGAGCATCATCAACCAAAGCACCAGTGCCAATGCACGAGCCATTCGTTTCGAGAATTCAGCACAAAACAACAACTTTAAATATCTGATCATCAAAGGATCTTCTACCGGAGATGTTATATTTTTTTCCAACTCATCCACCGGAGATGGTAACAATGATAATATTATTGAACATTGCCTGATCACCAATGCCGGTCAACGCCCGGGTAATCTGATTTACTCAGCCGGAACTGCAGGTCGAAGAAATTCAGGGAACATTATCAGAAATAATAGCTTTTTCAATTTTCTCTCCACGGAAAGATTTTCTTATGGAATAAATATTGTTTCTAACTCAGAAAATTGGCTGATTGATGGTAACCATTTTTATGATACTGAAACCATTGCACCTACAGATGCACGAGGTTATTCCTGCATCAGAATATACACCGCAGATGCCAACAATTTTACCATATCCAACAATTATTTCGGAGGTACAGCGCCATATTGTGCCGGCGGAAAATGGACCGTTACAGCTTCTACCCCGCATTATATGAGGGTCATTGCAATGAGCACCAGCAACTCAGGGACGTCGACCATTTCAAACAACACCATTCAGGGATTTGAATATACTTCAACAGGGCCTAATCCTTTTGATGGCATTTATCTTTACGATGGTTCAGCACTCATAGAAAACAATAAAATAGGTGACTCTACAGGAACAGAATCAATTAAACTCATAGCCACGAATCCATATTTGAAAGCGAATATTTCTGCGGGATCTGTAATTTCAGTGGATATCATTGGAGCTGGAACCGGTTTTACAGCGGCACCGGAAATCACCTTCAGCGGAGGCGAAGGAAGCGGCGCAACAGCGACAGCTACCATCAATGTTAATGGTGAAATCACTGAAGTAGCCGTTACGAATGCCGGTTCAGGATATACCGCTGAACCACAGGTGAGAATTCAGGCTATTTCGCAAACCCACACCACCTTTCACGGCATCTGGATCAGAGGTTCAGGAATCAAAACTGTCAGAAACAACATTATTGGTTCCATCAAAACAATCGGGTCAAATGCCTTTGTTTTCGGTTTTGAGGGAATTTATGAATCAGCTGGGTTTTTAGGAACCACTGAAATCGACAACAATACTTTCGGGAGTTTGGAAACTGAAAACAATATTTTCTGTTCATCATCCGGAGAACTTGCGGTCACCGGACAACGGGTATATGGCATTTATTCACAAAATGATGGTACCACAACCATAAAAAACAATACTGTAGGCAATATCACCAATGCATATAGTGGCAATATCAATGTAACGCAAACGATCGGCATTTATGTAAACAGAGGTAATAACACCATTGAAAACAATTCAGTTTCCAATATAAAAACATATACTAAAAGTTCGGGGTCAGCCACCGCCGCTTCTATCTACGGGATCAGTGTTAACAGAAATACAGCTGGTTTGAACCATACCATTAAAAATAACAAAATCAATGGTATATATAATTTAAATCCGGATGCCAGGGTGGACGTATACGGAATATTTTTCTATGGTTCAAACGCGGATTGGAGTACCATAAGTGGTAATCTTGTCCAAAATATTGAGATCCAATCTTCCCATATCGGAAGCTCTATAGACGGCGTGGTGATTTACGGAGGGAAAACACATTTTCACAACAATATCATCCATTTGGGTAAAAACTTTTCAAACAAGTGCCTGATTTACGGTGTATGGGATCAGGCGACCTGGACGAGTGATTTGAATTGCTACTACAATACAGTTTTAATAGAAGGCTCCGTAAGCGGAGAAACTTCCTCTTCCTTTGCTTTTTACAACAGAACTTCCACCGGAACGGATCGCAATGTCAAAAACAATTTGTTCATCAATACCCGAAGCGGAGGAACAACAGGGAAACACTATGCTATTCGTGTTGGTACGGTTTCAAATCTGTTTATTGACTATAACAATTATTATGCGCCAAATGGCGTTTTGGGGTGGCTTTCAAGTGATAAAACAACCCTTGCCGCCTGGAAAACAGCTACAACTCAAGACGTAAACAGCTATAATGAGGATCCGCAATTTGCTGGTATAGGAATTGAACACGAACCTTTTTACCCTTCAATTAAGCAGGTGGGAGCCACCAATACTACGATAGCTACTGATTATACAGGCCAGAACAGGTCGGAGTCAAACCCCAAAATCGGGGCATTGGAAATCAACGAAATTGTTTGGCAAGGTGGCACAAATACCGATTTCAATACCGGTAGCAACTGGATAGGAGGAATAGTGCCCGACAACGGTGCATCCATCCGTTTTGCAGAAACACCTGATAACCACTGTGTTTTGGACCAGAACAGGGTATTTGGTTCCTTTGCAAATGCAAGCAGTAAAAATTTTGTTTTAAATGGCCATAAAGCTACGATCGGGAACTCCATTAATTTTAGCAGCACCGGACAGTTGGATGCTACCGCAACAGGTTCTGTTTTGGAATTGACCGGCGAGAAGGATCAAACTCTTAACGCGGATGCATTCGTGGATAATACAATAGATCATTTAGAAATAAACAACACGGCTCAGGTTAATTTGTCCGGCAATCTTATTGTTGCTTCTTTATTGAAACTTCAAAACGGGACAATGGCTTTGAATAGCCATGAATTGACTCTACGCGGAGAGATCAACACGGTCAATGGGCAATTGATTGGTGGAAACGACGCATCGATCATTATAGATGGCGATATTCCAGACTTTAACTTTCCTGGTATAACGCTAAAAAAACTATCATTAAATACAACCCATGGAATAATTCTAAGCGGGAATGTAACCATCCAGGACATACTGACACTTACCAACGGAAATATCGATTTAAATTCAAAAGTGCTCACAATCAACGGATTTAATATCACCAGGACCAACGGCTCTGTGAATGCATCAGCCGCCAGTTCTGAAATTGTTTTCAACAATACGCTAAATTTGACCCTTGGTAATGGGTTTTTTAATGGCGATGTAGCTAACCTTGTTATCAACCATGGTGGCTTGAAATCAGAAGGTGATATCGCCATTACAGAAACGATCGATTTACAGAGCAATAATCCAAATTCGACAACCGGCTTACTTTCCATGCTTAATGGCACAGAGATCACTTTGTCAGGGAATGCACAAATCCTTGGTATCGGAGATGTTACAGGCATTGTAAAAAGAAATTCATTTGCTGCCAACATCAAGTATTCCTTCGGGAACAGCTTTACGACCATTTCATTTATCCCCGGTGGAACATACCCTTCCATCATTAAATGCAAAATTTCAATTGGCACATCACCGGTATGGAAGCCTGAAGCGATCAGCAGAATATATGATTTCATTCAGCAGGATGGAGTCAATTGTTTCGCCACCATTGCTACGTTTTACCTGGATGCAGAACTCAACGGTAACAATGAAAACGAGTTGAGTCAATGGACATACGGGGCTACAGGTCAGCAACCGGAAGGCGCTTATGACTGGGGATTCTCCAATTACAATACAAGCCAGAATTGGGTTGAAATATCCAATGTGAACATCGGTTTTTTCCCGACTTCTTTTGGGAATCTGGAAAATACGCTGGCAACCACGACTGCATCATTTGTCATTTGGAACGGAAGTGTGGACACAGATTGGGAAAAAGCCCTGAACTGGACACCTAACAATGTTCCCACTACAACAAGCTATGTGGTAATTCCGGATGCAAATACGACACCTAATGACCCCATTTTACCCGAAAATGCTGAGATTCTGAAACTTTGGCTGCAACCTGGTTCCGTGTTGAATTCCGGCCCTACATCAACTTTTACCCTCAACAGCAATGTCAGCACCTGGGTAAATTCGAACGGCACCTTCAATCCTGCTGAAGGCACAGTCATTTTCAGCAATTCGGAATCAAATATTTCAGGTAAAACCCAGTTTTATAACCTGACAATACCAACTGCATCGACCCTTTGGCTTACCTCCGATGCACACATACAAATTCAGGGAACGCTGACCAATAATGGTACATTGGCAACTTTTAATTCCGGTCATACGATTGTTGAATACAACGGTGGAAACCAAACCATTGTAGTACCTAAGGCCTCCGCTAATCGTTACTCCACGCTGATATTGAGCGGCACCGGAACAAAAACCCTGGCATCTCAGGCACTCGAGATCCTGGGTAATTTTGAGATTGCCGGCACCGCTTCAGTTACAGGAGCAGGTTCTGTTTCAATTGATGGGAATATGATCATCGGCACTGAAGCAAGCTTTGCTACCGGAGCATATGATCATTCGATCAAAGGAAACTTTGAAAACAATGGAACTTTTAATGCTTCCATCTTAAAAACCTTTACTTTTAATGGCAGTGCGCAACAGTATATTCTTGGGGATATCAAATCCGGATTTGGTATTTTAGAGCTCAACAATAGTCAGGGTTTAAGTCTGCTGTCGGATGTTGATATCAATAATGAATTAAAGATCACTTCTGGTGTATTATATGTAGGTGAAATGATATTGGTCATCAACCAATATCCGTAATGAGGAACAAGTAAAATAATTTAGCAATTCAAACATCCGGTATCTAAGATGGTAACGGGGAAATAAACCATTCGGGAAAATAGGTTTGTAAATATACCTTTGATTGTCAATCTCACTTTAAAGCAATAATGTTTTACCTGATGCTGTATCTGTTATATTGATCAATTGAAATCCGTTGGATTCCATTACTGCAACTTGTTAATATCCGGCCTGGATCAGATAATGCAAAGCTATTTCTTCTATACTTCAAAATTTTGACCATAGTCGTTCATCGCCTGCATGATCGGTAATAACTTTTGGCCTTCTTCTGTAAGACTGTATTCAACTTTTGGAGGCACAACTTCATAGACTTTACGATTGACAACTCCCTGCATTTCCAATTCTTTCAAAACCTGGGAAAGCATTTTATCGTTGATGGTTACCAGCACTTTTTTCAGTTCGCCAAACCTCATTTTATTTTCCCTTAAATTCCAGATCACTATACCTTTCCACCGGCCACCGACTATCTGTAGGGTCAGATCCACCGGGCAGTAATAATAAGTGCCATTCAGTTTATACCGTTTCATTTTTGATTGATTTTTGTGCAAATTTAATAAAAGGGATCCAGTACTTACCAAAAAGATAGCACTTTCATTTTGGTAAGTATCTATTGAATGGTAAGTGACAGATATATCTTTGCGCCAACAAAAATTTACCATATGAATGTATCAAAACTAATAAACATGGACGAAAGTAAGTCCGAAACAGCACAAACTGCGTATGCAGTTTCAAAAGCCATATTGGAAGCAAACTGGGAAAAACTGGACAACTTATTGGATCCGGATTTTACCTATACCGGTGATGGTTACCATTTCTCGAAAGATGAATATATAGGTTTTATGCAGGATATGCGTGGAGCATTTTCCAATTTTGAGATGATCCTTGAAAAAACGATCACTGAAAACGATTTTGTTTCGATCAGGTTTACTTCCAAAGTCATTAACACGGGTAGTTTTATGGGGTCGCCTGCAAACCAAAAAAACTTAACAGTTACAGGAATATTTCAACGGAAAGTTGCAAATGAAAAAGTATTGCAGGAGTGGCAAACAACGGACCTTTTGGGAACGATGAATCAGATTGGGTTTGGCGCTACATTTGGTTATGCAGTATTTGTAACCGGTTTGAAGGTAAAGCAAAAGCCCATAAAACGGAAACCAAACGACTTTTTACATATCAACGGGCTTGTTTCAAACTTTGATATGTTGAATGCAAAAGAGAAAAATACATACATCAAAAACTATCTGAAGAAAAATTGATTTTTTTCTAAATGGCAGAAAACCATGGCTGACAAATTGATAACTTGTCAGCCGTTTTTGTATTTTTACCACAGCAAAATAGCAGGTGTTAAGTTAATCAGCTTTGCAAGTTTGAATGCAATCAACTTTATCGTATGAAAAAAAACTTTTAATTTATACCAATATGGTCCAACTTGATAACTTTCAAAAAGAGAAAAAAACCATTTCTATAGCAAAGGCAAATCTTTATTCGATCATTGGCTTGATTCCGATTTCCATACTTTATTTTATTCCATTTTATTTTGTCTGGAAAGAAAGATTGAATATTACCTATTTAAAAGAATTAACCAGGACGATGGATTTGGCTACCAATGGTCTATCACTTTCGCTGGTTGTGATCTTTACAATGATCGCTGGTATTGTATTACATGAATTAATTCACGGAATAAGCTGGTCTTTGTACACAGAAAATGGTTTTAAATCAATCAGATTTGGGATTATGCTCAAAATGCTTACACCCTATTGTCATTGTAAAGAGCCGCTGAAAGTAAAACATTACATAACCGGTGCCATCATGCCGGCTATCATCCTGGGCCTTTTCCCCGCATTGGTTGCCATAGTGATTGGAAACCTTCCTTTACTGATATTCGGTACATTTTTTACCATTGCAGCAATGGGCGATTTTATGATCATCCAGTTGATCATAAAAGAAGACAGTCATTCATTGGTTCTAGACCATCCCAATGAAGCAGGTTGTTATATTTACAGGCAAAATAAAATCTGAAATTTCTATCGCCAGAACATATCGTGCTGATATTAAAAGTTTTAAGAAACTCCCGGTTGAGTAGTTCTGATATGGCTAATTCAATTAAAACCCATTTTTGCTGTGGTGTAAGTCCATCGGAAAGTACCAAAATCTATTTCGTCGGAAATCCCAAAAGATAAATGATCTTTCCACCTCTTCCATTATCAAGTTTTCCTGATCTCCAGGTATAAGCTCCACAATCGACCGAGGCAGTTAATTCGTCCAGATCCTTTGGCGCATACAATTTGAAAAGCGCTATAAATCCATCAATCAAGGTTACGATGGGCAATACCGGAATCAGATAAGTGAAAAAAATCCTTTCCAATCTGAATGGTTTTACAAAAAATGCAGTGAATATCACCGTCAAAGGCACGATCACTGTCATCCCGAATACCTGCCACAAACTATCATTATTGCCTTCCAGAATGGCAATCGGTTGTCTCTTTTGCGCAACTTTGTTTAAAATTTCCCTGGCTTTTTTTACATCAAACTGATGAAACGAATTGATACTGAGATACAGTCCATCCTTCTCAGCATTGAAATCATTTGAATCAACTTTTAATCGTTCAATTTTTTGATCGATCAAACCATCTACTGTTTCAAATCCGGCGCCACCCTTTATTTCTATGACAACTATCTTGTCCGCATATTGCAATCCTTCTTCAATGATGGGCAGAAAAGGTTTTGCAGCGTTGACCTTTTGAACAAACCAGGTCATAAATTCATAAATACATCGGGTCAAAAAACCTGGAAACCAGCCGGAATTGGTAATCTGGTTAAATTGTTGCCTTTTCATTTCGATAGATTGTTTAATTTTAGCCCAAATGTACTAATAGTTTAGACCACATGTACTAATTATGATTAAAACAAAGCAAAAAATATTGAATGCGGCGCTCGAACTACACAATAACCATGGAGTGGCCAATGTATCTATCAGGCAAATCGCTCAGAAAGTTCAGATCAGTCACAGCAATTTGATCTATCACTTTCCCACTCATCAGAACATCATTTTAGCATTACACGAATCACTTCTTAAAAAAGCCACTAACATCAATCAAGGATTGGATTTAAAGGATTTTTCACTGCTAGATTTTTACAACGCAACTAAAATTGGTTTTTCTGTTGTTTACGATTATCGTTTTTTATTCATTGATTTGCTATGGATCTGTAACACTTTTCCCAAAATCAGGCAGATCATGATACATGTTGAAAAAGTCCGTTCAGAAATGTATCAGGAACTGATTTCGGTCCTGATCGCCCGAAATTTAATGAGAAAGGCAGAATTCGATGACGAATATAGCCATTTGATCACATTGATAAAGATCTTCAGTGATCATTGGTTCGTTTCTTCTTCTATTTATGATGTTTTGTCAAAAGAAGAAAGAATTGAAAAATATACATATCTCCTCATGACTCATTTTTACCCGTATTTTACAGTTACCGGAAAGGAGGAATTCAAGACATTTCAGGTAGCTAAAAAGAATCAGAGCGATTTGGCAGACCTCATAAATTTACCCGAGGCGAAAGAAAACGCAAATGACAATGGTTAACAAGCCGGGTGCCTGCCAGAAAAAAATAAAGACTATGGAAAAATACTATAAACCCTGGACTTATATTTTACCATTCTTTGAATAAATAATATACATTGGCTGTGGTCCCAGGCGAATTCGAAAGAAAAATATGATCATATCTCCCAAATAACAACTAAAAGTAGAGCTAATACAACCAATAGTAGTCGTTTTTTTGGTGAACTGAAAAATGATGCAAAATATCTTTGTCGGATTAATAAAAACAAAATTTGGTTATTATGGAATCAACGATGATCGGAAACAAAATTGCTCTGGCAAGAAAAAAAATGAATATTTCGCAGGCCCAACTTGCAGAAAGTATGTTTGTAAGTCCCCAGGCTGTGGGGAAATGGGAAAGAGGTGAGTCCATGCCGGATATTATCACATTGAATCGACTTGCAGAATTGTTGGAAGTGGATCTGAACTATTTCTCAGAAAGATTTGGAAATCAGAGAAATGAAAAACAGTCTGAGGAAATAAACATAAATAGGGACCCCGAATATCCGGGAATTATTAAGAAAAAAACATCCTGGGATCTGTCACAACAAAACCTGACAGATAGTGACTTTTCAGGTTTGAAAAATCTACATGATAAACTGAGTTCTACCAATATTCAGCGTTGTTCTTTTGTCGGATCTGACTTATCCCGGCTAATTTTGACCAACAATCATATCGGAAATTGTGATTTCTCAAGTTCAGACATCAGTTACAGTCAAATTCAAAAGTCTATGTTAAGTAAAAATACCTTTAATCATTGTTCTTTAAGAAATTCAAGGTTTTTAAGGAGTTTTGTCGAAGGCTGCGATTTCACCAGAGCAGATTTAGCTGAAACTGAATTCAAATCCGGTGGCTTCAGCAAGAACAATATAAAAGATGCGCAGTTGAAAGGTACCAGTTTCATTGAAACAGCCATTCAGGACATTGTTTTTGAAGGAAGATTGGATGAATGCCGGTTTGAGCAATGTTCATTTTATAATTCAAAATTCCAAAATACTACTATAAGGAATACATTTTTTAAAAACAACAAAAAATTCAAAAGGGTACAATTTATTAACTGTAAGGTGGATAAACTGACCTTCGCTTTTCTCAAAAACAACCTTGCAGATCTTTCAGGCATAACTTTGATCGAGGATTAAGGTTTTGATTAACTGAATAAAACAGACCGTTTATTAATCTTCGGAAAGCTTTTATGAGTTTTTTTTACTCCAATTGGCTTGCATTGTTATTTTTGCATAAAAACAGTGATATGATACAAAGGATTCAAAGTTTATTGCTTTTGCTGGCTGCCGGCACTTACGGTAGTTTATTCGGTTTGCCTTTAATGACCAGTGATGCCATTGCAGAAGGTTTTCTGGCTGATCAGTCCTTTGAGATTCAGGATCATATAGTGCTGATCGTACTGACCCTGACTGGTGGAGCATTGGCATTTCTGGCAATTTTCTTGTTTAAAAACAGGCGTTTACAGTTATTTTTGAGCTATTTGTCTCTGATCATCGGACTTTTGGCTATTCCCGGGGTTGGCTATTTTTTGCTGAATGCCGATCTGCCTGAGCAAACGCTTTTCTCCACATTGAATGTTGCTGCAGGCTTGTTTGTGCCGCTGGTCATTGCTATATTGATTTTGTGGGCTATCAGCAAAATCAAAAAAGATGACAAGCTGGTCAGGTCCATGGACAGATTGAGATAGTTATTTTGCAGTTATTTAGGTAGTTAGCTAATTAGTCTGTTAGCCTCTTAGTCTCTTTGAATTGAGCGTATATATTAAGCAAAAGACACCAAATTTGTCCTTGAATCAGAGATTTAACAATTGGTATGATTCAATAGCTAATAGACTATAGACTAAAAGACTAATGAGCTAAACAATTACGTTATTTTACTCTTTATGATCAGTTACTTGCCTGTTTAGCCAGTAAAATCAGTGTGAAGATCGTCATCGCCTGGGCCAATGAATCGCTGATCACTTTGGACCAGTCGGTTTCTTTGGCTTCCTTTCCTTCCGGGCTTTTTCTGACGGGTTTTTGACCAACTTTGATCACTGACCCTTTTCTAACTTCAGGATAAGTAGAAAACAGAAAATAATTCCTTGATTTCTCGATCTCTCCACTCGGATGTTCTACATATACTTCGTTTTTTGACCCGTTTTCTGCTATACCTCCGGTATATTTTTTGATATAGAAAGAAGCATTTTTGGATGGATGAAACGGTACATTGATACCTCCCGGATTTTGCAAAAGCTTTTCTGAATAGATCTCATTGGCTTTCGTCGCTCCGGTGATGGTTACAAAATCCTTGATCTTGGGAATATGGATCACATCTCCATTTTTGAGAATGTAATTGAACTTGGAGTTTTTGTCATTCAATGCATCTTTCAGATTGAGTACGATGTAACCCAGACTGTCTTCCGATCTGAACAAAGTAGCGCCTTCAGCAAATGCCAATTCTGTGAGCCCGCCTGCATTCCTGATCATATCTGCGATCCGCTCTGTTTTGGTGGCTACCGTGTAAGATCCCGGGAATTTCACTTCCCCGATGATCTCCACTTCCCTCATCAATTCAAATTCAGGCACATACCGTACTTTTACATGATCATAAGGTTCCAGCAAATATTCTTTGGTTTTATACTCATCTGAAGTGTAATCCCTGGTGTAATCAACCTTCACAATGCTGATCTCTGTTGGAACATTTTCACGGATCAACACCCTGGATATTTCAATGTTTTTGGTTGAGGCCGACATTTTAAATCCACCGGCCAACACGATCAGATCACTGAGACGCATGTTTTTACCGTACTGAAATTCACCGGGATTGTTCACCGGACCTGAGATCTTTACCGTAGTTTTTTCAGTAAACAGGTTTTTTGAAAGGATTTCTACCCGATCGTAGGGTTCCAAACGAATATTTTCATGCATGAATTTGCTGGTGTCCAGTTTTTCAAGGTTGACCCGAATATATTGTTTTTCATTCGGTTTTAAAGGATCGGATCGATGGACAAAAGCCAGATTCGAAGCATCCCTGGCCAAACCACCAGCCAATAGAATAGCATCTGAAACATGCATTTTTCTTGAAAAATCATAATTGTGCCTTCCGGGTAAGCGAATGGCACCTTCAACCAGGATATACCCATCGTCAAAAAACCTGTTTTTAGACCATACCGTCAGCGTGTCCCTGTTCATCAACAGCAGATCAGCTGCTGTTCCCTGATTGGTAACGATTTCGTCCAGATTTAAACGAATGTACATGCTCGTTCCATCCTCTGATTTTCTCAGTAAAAATGCAAAATCCGTCATCGACTCTTCCTTCAAACCTGCCATTTTCAACAATCCTGACAATCTCAGTTCAGCCGTCCTTTCATATTTGCCTGGATTTCTGACTTCACCTTGTATCACAACAAAATTTCTGGCTGTTTCGAAGATTTTTCCCACAAATACCACATCTCCATTTTGAAGCACAAAATCCCGTTTTGTTTTGGTCAATTCATGATAATTGATATCAGATATAGATTTTCTGTCCTCTTCAAAACGTTCTACCTGAATTCTGTCTTTATTGGCCTCTTCCGTAAAACCTCCGGCATATTCCATCAGCTTCCCGATGCCTTCACCGGCCTTCAATTCAAACCGCGCAATCCTTCTGACTGCACCTTTGATCTCCACGATGTCTTTTGCGATCGGCACGTGAATGATGTCACCATCTTCTATGAAAATATCATTCATTTTTGCAGGATTGGCAAGATAAGCATATAGGTCAAATTCTTTGACTTTGCCATTTGCTCCGATCAGTTTAATGTTACGCACACTGCCGTATTCGAGGATGCCTCCGGTATATCTTAATGCGTCCAATATATTATGGGTTGCAGAAAAACTGTAAGCGCCCGGCTTTTTCACTTCGCCAAAAATTGAGACACTGATCTTCCTTGATGTTTCCAGAGATACATTAAAATCACCTTCCGTAAAGCGAAAATAAACGGCCAGTCTGCCTTTGATCTTTTCCCGGGCTTCAGAGAGTTTCATACCTTTGACAAAAATGCGCTGTCTGGCATCTATCAGCTCGATGTACCCGTTTTTATTGACCACAAATGATTTATCAAACTGGGCATCATTTGACCAGATCGAAACGGACAAAACGTCTCCGCTACCTAAAATATAGTTTTCGCTGATGACCACTGGTTCAGAGGATCTTTTCACCTCCAGATTGATGAACTGATGACCGTATAAAGTCGGTTTTATTGTAGTTGTATCGTTTTTGACCGTATCAGTTACCATAGCTTTATCGTCCGGGTCAGCTATATTTTTCCCCTGAACTTCTTTTTCAATGACCTGATTTCTATCATTCAGCTGTTGGTTTTTGGCTGCCTTTTCAGTTTCGAGTTCACGGATAACCCGTTGTATCTTTTCAATTTCTCTCGGAGTGGCAAACTGAATGCTGTCGGGGTTGATATTGTTTTTAATCAGGGCAGCGTTGACTTCTTCCTGAGTCAGTCCTCTTTTTTGCAGTTCGGATTGAGCCTGCATTTCCATCATTGCAGGATTCTGTGCTGAAACAACCGCACTAAAAAAGAGCAACAATGATGTGGTAACAACGATTTGTTTGATCAATCTCATCTTTTATTTATCATTCATTTATTGAGGCTGGACATGTATTCAGTCTACATTAAAAATCCGGATTCTATCCATACACTGATCATACGCTGATCAAGACTTCCTTTTTTAAAACAGAAACCAAAATTAAACATTATCAGGCTTATGTATGATACTGTTGCTGATAATAATGCATGTATTCTCCCGAAATTATATTTTCCAGCCATTCACGATTGGAAAGATACCAGTCAATTGTCTGTTCGATACCGTTTTCAAAATCGGTTTCAGGTCGCCAGCCGAGTTCGGTTTTCAATTTTCCGGCGTCGATGGCGTATCTTTTGTCGTGGCCTGGTCTGTCCTTGATAAATGTGATCAGTTTTCTTGCAGTTCCGCGACTTTTATCCAGTTTTTGATCCATTTTGTCACACAGGATGTGAAGTAACCGAAGGTTAGACAGTTCATTGTCGCCACCGATGTTGTATGTTTCACCGTTTTTACCCTGATGAAATATCAGGTCAATAGCTTTGACATGATCGCCAACCCAAAGCCAGTCCCGGACATTCGACCCGTCGCCATAGACAGGAAGCGGTTTCTCCTGAATGATGTTATTGATCATCAGCGGAATGAGTTTTTCGGGAAACTGGAATGGACCGTAATTATTGGAACAATTGGAAAGCACCACCGGCAATCCATACGTATGTCCATAAGCACGGACAAAATGATCCGCGCTGGCTTTTGAAGCGGAATAGGGTGAACGCGGATCGTAAGGCGTTCTTTCCGTAAATTTACCTTCTGCTCCCAGGCTGCCATACACTTCATCGGTGGAGATCTGATAAAAAAGGTGATCGCCAGATGTCCATAGTTTTCTAGCTGCATTGAGCAGGTTGGCGGTACCGATCACATTGGTCTGGATGAACTCCAGCGGGTGTGTGATGGAGCGATCCACATGGGATTCTGCGGCAAGGTGCAACACAGCATCCACCTGATGTTTGGCAAAGATCTCACTAACAGCTGTTTCGTCAGCAATGTCAGTTTTTTCAAAACAATAATTGGCTTTGCCTTCCATGTCTCCGAGATTGGCCAGGTTGCCTGCATAAGTGAGTTTATCCAGGACGATGATCCGGTATTCCGGATATTTATGGACAAAATGCCTGACGACATGTGAGCCAATGAAACCTGCTCCTCCGGTGATCAGAATGGATTTTTGCATTTGTATGATCAGTTTTTGTGACTAATTGATAAAATTGAGCTTATCAAAGTGCTTTGTCCAGTTTAAGCAATACAGCAATTGGGCAAAAATAGAAAAACAATTGAATTTACGGTTATTTATTTATTGCGATCAGTTTGAATAATCAATTGGTTTTTGCTCATAAGAATGTTATATAATATCAAATTTACACTTTGGCGATCAGCATGGGCAAAAAAACAATATGATTAATTGATTCAAAATATTCAGTTATAAAATAGTAAAGCTTATATTTAAAATTTTGAGATTTCGTCCTTTTTTTTGATAAAAAAGTATTATTGACGATAAAAAAATCGAAAACTCTTTTTTTGTTTCTGAATTATGGTGACTTGTTAAAACAAAGTCAGCAGAACCAAAAAAATCAATTTTTATTAAGGTGATTGTACTGTCGAGGCTTTGTGACAAGTAATTACATATTGTTCATTTATTCAAGCCTGTCAGCATACATTAGTACCCGTACCGCTCACTCCCGGGGTTTTCTTCTGACAAACGAAGTTTTGTCAGTGCTTTAGTACTAACAAATTATGTTTCGTCAGTATTTGCATTCTTTTTTATACTGACGGTATGTGGTATAAGTCAGTATAACGCAATTCCAGCCCTTCGTTCCCTATCGCTAATAGTGAAACTTATTATCAATAGCTTCGGTGAAAAAAACAACAAAAAAATCTTATTTAGTATTTGATTATTGAATATTAAACCTTAAATAGCAATCTTTTACTCACCTCAAACACAATACAAACTCTCTTTTTATTTAGCTAGATGATCTCATATAAGATAATTATTACAAATATTAATAAAATTAAAAAATTACCCAAACATCCTTTGGTGACAATTCGACCAATTTTTTGGTCCCTCCCACTTTTTGTGATGGGGATACCAATTTGACGAGATATTTTGGCTTTAGCACCAGAAATACCTGCCAATCTTTTCAAGGAAAATCCACCTTTATTCATTTCATAAATTTTCGATATTATTTATTTCAATTTCTTTATTACAATGAGGGCATCTGCAAATTTTTCTTTCCTCTTTTTGTTCTTGTATTTTTTTAATAAAAGCTGAACTTATAATCCCAGTAGGCAGTGCAACAAAACCAATTCCAATAATAGCAATGATACCACTCAAGATTTTTCCGGTAACAGTTATCGGATATACATCACCATACCCGACCGTGGTCAGTGTGGTTATAGCCCACCATAAAGAATGAACAATACTCCCAAATTCTTCTGGTTGAGCCTCGTTTTCAATGTAATACATTAAAGTTGAGGAAAGAATTAACAAAATAAATGCTACAAAAATGGTTATTGTAAGATCTGATTTTGTTTCCTTTAAAACACTTCCAATAGTCTTTAATGATTTGGAATATCTCCCAAGCTTAAAAATTCTTAAGAGCCTAAAAAGTCGTAAAATTCTTAATATCCTTAAGTCAAAAGGAAAAATAAAAGGCAAATAGAAAGGAAGAATTGCAAACAAGTCAATGAGACCAAAGGATGAGAAAGTAAATCTTAACCTTTTTACAAATGAATTCCCATTATATTTTTTTTCTAAATCTGAAGTCCACAACCTCATTAAATATTCAATCGAAAAAACACATACTGAGAAAATTTCAAAAGCATTAAAGAAACTAAAATTTGAAAAACTGAATTGTTTGTATGATTCTAAAATCAGAACTACAACATTTAAAATAATCAACCCATATATTGCTTTAATAAAAATATGGTTATTATGTATAATATTGAAAACTCTTTTTTTCATAGAATATTAAATTTTTTAATTTCATCTATCTGGTAAAGTTAATTGTTTAAAAAATTCCAATACTAATGTTATTACCTGGCAACTCGAAATTTACATAATCACAGTTATTATTTATTCTTTAATCAACTGCTTTTCAGGTTGTATGCTGATGTCTAATATATATGCAATCGCCAGACTCCAGGATCCACCATATAAAAAAGCCCAGACCATTTCTTCAATTGGCAATCTGAGCAAAGTCAAATTTGAAAGATTCTTAAATGTCCAGAAAGAAATAAAAGTTGGCCAAAAGATGATCATGATCTTTAACGAAAGTGAATAAATAACAGAAAATAACAAAGCACCGGACAATCCGATTTTCCAGTATTCTTGGTGAAGTATCAGTACGAATCCACTCCAAAAAATCATTATCATAAAAGGATTAATGATATTCCTTATATTCATGAAATATAATAAAGTCAAAAACACAATGCCGAAACCAATACAAACAACTAGTTTTATGATGGTAATGCCCCAATTGAAATTATAAACTATTCTCTTGTTAAAAAAAACCAAAACACTGATCCATACCAGGCCACCTGTTAAAAAACAAAAAAGAAAGTCTTCCAATCCAACTCCTAAAAATGGAATTTTTTGCGGATTCCAATAAACCGGAACCAGTGTTAGCGCTAAAAATGCCTGTGGAAGTGCGAAAAAACTTGAAAATAAGATTTGCTCTTTTTTATTCCGAAACACTGTAAGGCCGATCACAAAGATGAATAGAAAAAACAAATTGAATATTAAATACATATATGATTCACCTGGTTTATCCATATGTCAATAATTTATATCCTTATTTACTTCAGGTTTATTCAATGGTTTTAACCGGACATCCAGCACAAAGGCAATTGACAAACTCCAGGAAATGCTGTATAATACAGCCCATATCAATTCTTCAATAGGAAACTCAAGGAAACCTTCTCCTGACAATTGATTCCATGACCAAAGAGAAGGAATTTCAGGCCAGATACTTATGATCAATATTGCAATCAAAAACCAAATAGAAAAAAATGATACCATGGATAAGGCTGCTATTCTCCAATATTGTTTTCTTATAACGATCAGAAAAACCGACCAGATAACCATTACGATAAACGGATTCATGTAACCATCAATTGCAACCCAAAACATAATAGTTGAGGCCGTAATCCCAAAAAGATAACAAATTCCAAGATTTTTGAACAGGATTTTATAATTTATACTTTTTAAAAGGTGTTTTCTTGTAAACCAAAGACTTGACATCCAGACAAGTCCTCCTGCCAGGAAACAGAAAATGAGATCTTCGAATCCTATTTTCATTTGAAAAACACGGTCAGGAACCCAGGCTTTAGGAACAAGATCCAATGCATAAAAAGCTTGAGGTAATGCGGCCAAACTACTAATCAGAATGGTCGTTTTATTTTTATAAAAAATGATAAATCCAAGCAAATAAAAAAACAACCATATCAAAAGACTCATCAAATAGGTATGTGATTCAATAAAATCTTTCATTTTTAATAAAATTTGAAGTCAAAAAATCATTTATAGGTCATTTCCAGGAGCCATTTCGACAGCATTCTAAGCATTATTTTATACTCTGAAGGTTCCAGTAATTCAGATAGTTTTTCCCATTTTGGATCAATCATTTGAAGGGCAAATTTTCTGCAATACTCCAGTGCTCCTGAAAGTCTTACTATTTCAATCGTTTGACTTAGAAAATCCGGGTTATTTCGGTTTTGAGGGTCGCTCAAAAAATTGATCAGCAATTTTTGTTCAACTCCCGAAGACATTCTAAGGCTTTGGAGGATAACGAAAGTCAATTTACCTTCGCGTAAATCTTCACCCGTTGTTTTTCTCCAATCGACCGAATCACTGAAATTATGTACATCATCGATTATCTGAAATGCTACGCCCAATGCTAGCGCAAAATCACAACAAGCATTTTTTGTTTCCAAATTACATCCGGCTATAATTGCTGCAGTTTCTGAAAGTCCCTTTAATCCACTTGCAGATTTCAAAGCGTACATTTGCAAAACTTTCTCATCAATTGTAATATCCGACCACATTGACAGATTCTTAGAATTCATGTTTTTTGACCAGTAGATATCTAATCCTTGTCCAAGATGACCCTCAATGAACCCTTTGTTGATCAGCTCAATTATTTCAAATTTTTGGTTTTTATCTAGTTTGGGATGGTTAAAAACCAATATATTTGGCAAAAAATAGATGGTATTGGCTGCATTAATGGCAACATCGTTCCCATATCTGATATGAATACAGTCTTCTCCTCTGCGGATTAGGGAATTATCTTCTATATCATCAATAATCAATGAACCTGCATGGCTTAATTCAGCTATAGAATAAAGTAATTCTTCATAAGGGATTGGATGAACTCCCAATGCACATAAAATATGTCTGGCAAACAGTGATCTCCATCGTTTCCCGTTTCGGGATATCAGATCCCAAACCGGTTCAACCAGTAGCTTGTCATATGCCTTTGCCTCATACTTCCAAACGGGCAAACCGATATATTTTTCAAGAGTCTTATCTGTTATTTTTTGGGGAAGAAATCCTTCTATCAGATGATCGATCCGTTCTCCCAACGAATTTACATATCGCTTAAAATCAAAAATATATCCGTATCCATTTAACTCACATCGTGCGCTTCCTTTTACTTGATGACCTTTAATAATGCCATGTACCTCACCTATACCTTGCCATAAAGTACGCATAGGACCCAAAAACGGGATTTCCTGATCCCGGATAAATGGTTTAAATAACAATAAAGCATCTAATTCAGGAACTTCCAATTCCATTTCAACAGGATAACTGATCAAAGTTGATGGGCTTTGCCAGAAAAGTTTAGGATTCAATTTTATGTCAGATACCAAAGTAGTCGTTCCATCAGTCTCAAGGTATATGCCATACTTAACTATTTCTGCTCCTTTTTCCGGATCTCTGTGAATCCCGAGCATCAATACCGTTCCATGATCAAAATTAATTCCGTACCAGTTCCAACCTAAGACGATCAGGTTTTTTCCATCTTTTTTGATCCAGCTAAAATCACCCCATTGGTGGTCCATCCATGCAAATCCATTCACTGGTTCCAGGCCACTGTGACCTCCCAGATTCATTTTTGGGTAGAAATTGTTTTCCATACCGGAAGCTGATTCAGATGAATGAAAAACTACGGGCATTTGAATCTCAGCTCGTTTCGGTGTAAGCCTGAACTGAAAATCAATGGCGTGTTCAGGGTATTTAAGAAAAACGACTGTTTCATCATTTTCTTCCTTTAGCTGAATATTTCCCCAAATGAACCTGAATGGAGAAGTAGATATAAAGGGGGTTTCATAGTTTAGTACAATTTCTTTTTGGGGGCCGTTTTTTTGGTATTCCTCAATGTATACCTGAAGGATTTGTCGCTTAACATCCGATTCGGAACCATTTTCTTCAATTGAGATTTCCAAAAAATCATTCAAAAAACGCTGATCTACCTGAGAAAATGTTTTGTTTTCATTGGTTTGGTGATCATATAGAGCACCAATCAAAGAGTAAGCGCTTTCAGAATTTCTATCGGGTTCCAGATTATGTCTGAAAACAGAGCACATAAATGAGAAATGATCCGTAGAAATAGTTTGGAAAGTTCCATGAATATACCACCATTCGAGTTTTGAATGTTTTTGATATAGGTTGTTGTTTCTCTTAAATTTACTCATTAACACTTAAAACATCGGTGTAAATTAAAGAATAATACTATACGTTCCAATATTCTAACCAAATAAAAGGGATAATACTTAAACTGTATGTTAACCAATCCATAATACTTTTTTATGTGCATTTCGAATGAATATTTCCTAAACAAAAACCCTGATTTGTCCAAAGCTTATTTATTTAATTCATGGATTTCAGAAAATGTAAATTTTCCTATCGACCTAGTGGTTGGAAAGCCTGCCTGAATTTTCAGAATATACATTATCTCAATTAATGATTGTTGCGGCTTCGATACCTTTGTCCCAGGGCAACTTCCAGTTCGTTATTGGTTGCGGATATCCGGGATCTGCCCGATCCGATGTTATATCAAAACGGATATATTCATTGCCCTTAAAAAAGTATATTTTACCATTTCCTGCATTCACTGCAGCATCGACACCACTTGTCCACATCCCGTTCCAGGTAGATGAAGAGATGGCTTGAGGATAACCTTCGTCTGCTTTATCCGAAGCAATATCAAATCGAATATACTGGCTGCCTTTGAAAAAATAAATCTTACCATTCCCCCCATTCACAGCTGCATCGATGCCACTTGTCCAAACACCATTCCAAGTGGATGATGAGATGGCAAGAGGATAACCAGCGTCCGCTTTGTCCGAAGCAATGTCAAATCGAATATATTCGCTGCCTTTGAAAAAATAAATCTTGCCATTCCCAGCATTCACTGCTGCATCGATTCCACTTGTCCAAACACCGTTCCATGTGGAAGATGAGATAGACTTTGGATAACCTGAAACTATTTTATCGGAACCAATATCATAACTAATGTATTCACCGCCTTTGAAAAAATATAAACTGCCATTGCCGGTTACCTGATCTGTAACTTGCGGATTATTGGAGTCGCAGGTACCGTTCAGTTTGGTTAAAACACTACCATTATAGGATTTGGATTCAGAGATTTTAACCATTTTGGTATTATTTTCAATCCGAAAGGCCAAACTTTCCCCAAAATTATTTTGAGGGTTCGAAGGCATATCGTACCATTTTCCGGTTAAGCTATTCCCTGCTATTAAACCATAAAAAGCATTATATGCCCATGAATTTATATTGGGCTCGTCTACCCAGACTACTTCATTCCCGATCTGGCGTATTTGATAACATGCTCCGATATCACTTTGCCAAAAGCCAGTCAGGTCATGTGTCTGAGCATTCAATAAGAAAGGAATGAATATTAAGAGCAATCCGATCAGCTTTATCACTGATTTTATTGGATTATTAAGATTCAATATTTTAGTCTCTGAGTTCAGAAATAAATTTATTTGATTCATGATAATTGATTTTTTTTGATATGTAAAAATTGGATTAACGTTTCAATTCTAATATATTCATCCTTCTCAGTCTCATTCTCCATCATAGAAAGCAGCAAAAGCATCTATCAAAGAATCATAGAGGAATTTCCCTTATGTAAATATCCATTGGAATATCATCGGTTAACAAGAATAGCATTTGAATACCGTAGCGTCAAACCATACTCATTTTTGTGTATATATTCTATCAAGTATTATAAAGATTTAGGTACCATGCTTAGTAAATGACCAAAATCTTTCCTTCCTTTAAAAAAAATTAAGGCAATACCTGCAAAATAACTTACTTAATTGAAATGAATTTACGCTGAATATTATGAAATCAATGAATGATTTTTCCGGACTCCGGAACAGCTTTCAATGTACATCAAATATTGACTCAATGCAAGTTAAAATTTAAATTTTCCTTTGATTTTTTGTTGAAAACTACCTTTCAAAATTAATTTTTTGAGTCTGCGCAAAAAACAATTTCTATCCGACGCTCCTCTGTAGGTTTTATCCAATACTGGTTTTATTAATCATTTAAATTTTGTAGTTATTCAGGTGGTTAGCTAATTAGTCTGTTAGTCTTTTAGTCTCTTTGAATTGAGCGTGAACTTTGAGCAAAAGACACCAAATTTGTCCTGGAATCTGAGGTTTTATCCCAAGGTAGAAATCAATAGCTAATAGACTTAAGACTAAAAGACTATTGAGCTAAACAATTACTAAATTTTAAACAATTGGATTTTTTGGTACTGATTGACTACAAAAAAAATTATTCGCTTTTCACCTGGTAAGTATTTTGCTTTTCAAAATGCGAAAAATTAGCTTTTTAAATTATGCTTATAACAATCATTCAGCTGAACCGGAAATCAGACTTTCAAACTCAGGTTTTTGAAAGTGATAATCCCTACTTCCCAAACTTATGCACAAAACCCAATTGCAGGCTGTGCCTCATGGATCTTGGCTTTTCCGGTACATTAAGCAATTCTCCGAATAACCCGAGGTAAAGATGGTATTGGGGAACCATGTACCAACTGTTTTTCAATGGTATTTCATAACTGAGCCTGCTATCAACTCCGAAAAAGTAATTCCGATGGATTTGAAAAGTATCTTGTCCGAACACAACACGGGTTTCATCCGGCCCTTGCCGGTAATCGATATAACCGGTGGTTTTGTTATATAGATGCACATTCAGCACTCCTCCAAAAATAAACCAAATCCTGTTGAAAAACCGGAGATTAAGAGGATAATAGGCAAACCCTATTGTAGTTTTCCGGATCTCAGCATTTAGTGTCAATGAACAGCACTGACTTACAGTGGTTGAATTCAGATTCCCTGTATAATGGTCAATGAGCAGCGAAAATCACATAGGCAAATGATCATTTTCATTCAAAAGATAACTGATGGAAAAAGAGCCTCCCATTCCAGGCTGGTTGGTTGAATGATCGTTGTAATTATCCCCAAAGTTCAAATCAAAATATGTATTCAGATTCGGACCACCAGAAATTTCTATAGATTGCCCATAAGCTGAAAGACTCAACAGCAATGCAAGCTGTATCAAAATTAGACATTTATTATTACGTGATCTCAAAAAATGGTAAAGATTCATCCTGTTCCCAATGTTTTTAGTTTTTGCCCTAAAAGTTGTTTGAATTCATCCATAGAAAATGATTCCGGCTGGAATTCAAGAATTTGTTCCATTAATTTATCTCTTTCTTCGCTTGTCAAAGCAGGTTCGGAAAAAAGTTTTCTCCTCAGATCAAATTTTTTATTATTCAAAATATACCCTATAACACAATCATTTTCGTAGCTCAAAAACCATTTAAAACACATAAAAACCTCGAAAACCGGATACTTCCTGATGAACGGTTTCAACTTTGTTAGTTCATTATACTCCATCAAATTTGTAGAAGGTCCATATAATTTTAAAATACAGCTGGAGCCAATTCTGAATCTTTCCATTGACGCTAAACACGCTCCTCCACCGGAACCATTCAAAAAACCAATGGTATCGGTATGTAAATTGCCCAGAATGACCTCTTCAACCAATAATTTTGTGTAACCACGGTAAGTTGGCGGAACAGGTGGGATGAATAATGAATCTTTAATATATTCAGGATGTTCCAGAAAGTATAGTTTCATTCTTTCTTTTAGATAAACATCCGCAGGAAATGTATCGTGTTCCAAAATCCTTACTCTAATGATCAGTTCTTTACCGGAAATCTCATGAAGAAAACAATTGAGATCTCTGCATGTACAAGCATTCGATGAGATCACAGAGAAATGAAATAATATGAAAACAATGAAATATTTTTTGAAGCAATAATTCATAGGTCTGTATTTGTCTGATATTGCCATAAAGTTATGTTAAAATAGTTGGTTGCACCCTCAAACTTGGGCGAAAGTCAGTCTGAATCTTTAAAAAGTTTTTTGCCTGATGTTTATTCATTTTTTTATCGTCTTTGAAAAGAAAACATCAAAGACAAGTTATTTAAAGTATTTTGAAAACAAGAAGTTTACATATTGTAAATGACTGTTTCAAAAACGGGTTTAACGCAGCATTTGACGCTTCCCGGCAATGACTAAACAAAGTCCGGAATATGTTGGCCTTTAATGGAATGTACACCATCCTTCAAAACCTTTGCGGATTTTATCATCGCAGCTGCCAGATGTTTGGTGTGTAAAGGTTTCTGAGAACGCAAAATTCCTAATTTGTTGAAAAATTTAAGCACTTTTGCCGCCATTACTTCTCCCTGACGATCTGATTTTTCCCTTAACAGCAACGGCGGATTGAAAATGATCAATTTTGTAAACATGAGCGATTTGACATCCTCTTCCAACTGACCTTTCATTTTTGAATAAAAAATGGGCGATTTGGCAGATGCGCTTTCTGCCGATACCAAAACGTAACCCGGCACATTGTTTTCCTTCGCTGCTTTCGCAAATTGATACTGGTATTCATAATCAACTTTCCACTGTGCATTTTTGCTGCCGGCTGCTTTGAGTGTTGTTCCCAAACAGGAAAACAGGATATCTCCCTGAACCTTATTTTTCCATTGTTCAGGCTGATCAAAGTCAATGATATGCATGGACAATTTTTCGTGTTTTACATTCAAAACACGTCTGACAAAAACATCTACCTGTTGAATTTCTTCATCCTGGAGGAGCAATTCCAGCAGATCTTTGCCCGTGGCTCCTGTCGCTCTGATTAATAATACTTTCATTGTTTATATTTTTTTTTGGTGGTTCGAACATATTCTTTTATAAATCGTGCAGCTAAACTACGAAATAATGGTGGTATAGATCGTATTTTTGTCTGAATCAGGATTTTCAGGATTTGAGGATTTTCAGGATTTTATTTTTATTTTGTAGTTATTCAGGTGGTCAGCTAATTAGTCAGTTAGTTTGTCAGTCTCTTTGAATTGAGCATGTACATTGAGCAAAAGACACCAAATTTGTCCTGCAATCTGAGGTTTTATCCCATGGTAGAAATCAATAGCTAATAGACTTAAGACTAAAAGACTATGGAGCTAAACAATTACTTTATTTTTATTTTTAAAAGGATTTTTTTTATTCGCAATAAGGATATTCCTCCTTTGTAGAATGCACATATTCAAAATACTATTTTCATTAATCATTTACATAATCATTTACAAACAAACCATTAATCATTAACCATTAATCATTAACCATTAATCATTAACCATTAATCATTAACCATTAATCATTAATAATTAACCATTAATAATTAACCATTAATAATTAACCAATACTCTTCTTCCGTTTTTATTCAAAAGTCTAAAAACAGGAAATTAGTCTTTGCAAGAAAACGCCAAATACTGCGTTATGCTTATTTTTGAAACAGTCATTTACAATTAGTAAACTCCTTGTTTTCAAAAACTTCGCAAGCCTTGTCCTTGACGATTTCTTATCAAAGACGAAAAAACCAAGAGTTTTCTTGCAGACACTGATTACAAAAATTCATCATTGCTTTGTATCATTCTACAGCTACTCCACCACTATTTTGGACAAGAAAGCATGACAAATAAACGTTTCTCATAGATATTAACCATTTTTTTAGAAATTTGCGCTGATTTGTTACTTTTTTGACCCTAAAAGGGCATTTCCAATGTAAGGATAATAAACAATTCAATGTAAAAAAACATTTAAAGCCTATAGCACTTCAGGATGCAACAAAAAACGATCCGGGTAATTTTCATTTTCCTATCCCTAATTTTGGGATTCAACTTCAGTTTCGGTCAGGTTGGCGGAGGCAATACGACAGTTATTGTCGAAAATACGGATCACATCCTGGTTCAGAAAGAAGATAGTCTATACGTCAAATATCTCAACGGCAATATAAAAATGTATCATGCAGGCAGTTACTTTTACGCGGATACTGCTGTGATACATGAAAATGATTTTGAAGCTTTCGGGCACATAGTCATTCTGCAGGACGACGGAACCACCGTTTTTGCCGATACCATTTACTATGACGGGGATTCGCTTTTATCCAGCCTGACAGGACGTGTTTTGCTTCGCAAAGAAGATAAAACACTCAGAACCAGAGTGCTTGATTATGATGTAGGCAACAAAATCGGCCGTTACCGGTTTGGTGCACAATTGACCCAGGATTCCAGCCTGTTAAAATCCCTCGAGGGCGTATATTTTATCAAGGAAGATAAAGTCCAGTTCAGGCATCATGTTTCGGTCATCGATTCGTCCTTCACACTCAAAACCGATTCTTTGGATTTCGACACCAGAACCAAAGTCGTTAAGTTCCTGAGTCCTACCTTCATCATACAGGACAGTTCGAGCATTTATTGCGAAAAAGGCTTTTACGATATCGAGAACAAAAAGGCTTCCTTTGAGCAGAATCCATTATACAGGGAAAAAGATGTCATTGCCAAAGGTGAAAAGATCATTTTTGAAGATGCCAAAAAATCCTATATGCTGGCAGGCAATGCCTATTATCACGATGATGAACAGGAAGCAAAAGCGGATACCATCATCTATTTTTCTGATAATGATAAGACCATTCTGATCGGGAATGTAGATGTTAAAGGAAAGCATAATCAAGTTACCGGCCAATATGTTGAGTATTTCAACGAAACAGGTGAGTTTATATCGAAAGGACGAGGCACCATCACCGAAAATGAATTCCGGATCACTGCTGACAATTTTGATATCAAAGAAGGCGAATTCAGCAGCGTTGCCACAGGTAATGTGGTGCTCATAGATACCATTTCAAAAATGGAATTGTATTGTGAAACCATTGCATCCGGGGATGACAACAAGCGTTTTAAAGCCTACAGCGACAGCCTGTCCAGACCATTGATGAAAAAACTGATGGATACCGATACATTATACCTCAGCTCAGATACCCTTTTTTCCTATGAAAAAATAGTGGATCAGGATACTTTTCAACTTTTCAATGCATTTCATAAGGTACAAATTTTCCACCATAACTTTTCAGGTATTTGTGATTCATTGCATTTCAACGGACAGGATTCCGTTTTCATACTGACCGTAGATCCGTTTATGTGGAGAGATTCCACTCAATTCAGTGCAGACACCATCAAAATACAGTTGAAAAATGATAAAGTCAGCGAGATGCAACTCACCAACAATTCGTTGATCATCGAAGCAGAAGATGGAGGGCTTTTCAACCAGATCGGTGGAAAAAACCTGGTCGCAAGCTTTGAAAATGACACTTTGCGAACGATGTCCATCACAGGCAATGCCCAATCGCTATATTACATGAAAGATGATGAAAACAGGTATTCAGGTGCCATTCTGACCAGTTGCAGCAGGATTTTTTTCCTGTTCAGGGATGACGATATAAAAGATATTAAATACTATGAAAAGCCGGAGTCCAAAATGACACCAATGGCTAAAGAACTGGAAAATCCCCAAAGGCTTACGGGTTTCAACTGGAAAATCGACCAGAAACCGCTCGATGCGGTTTGGTTAATGAATACGTGGAATGAAGAACGAAAAACTGCAGTAAAAAAACTTTGGCCGAAAATATCGGTTGAAGAGGTTCAACCGGATCAGGAAGCGCCGGTGGCTGTTCCACTTGAACCTATCACAGATGTGCCTCAGGATGAAAAAATAGAATCCCAACCAAATGCAACTGACAATGAGAACAAATAGATTTATTTTGCTTTCCATTACCCTCATTTTTTTAGCTCCTTTTATACTAAGGGGCAATCCCGTGGAAAAGATGGAAACTGCGAATGCATGGATGCAAAAAAAAGCTTATGATGAAGCCATTGCTCAATACAAGCAGATCCTGGCTGAAGACAAGGAAAGCGTCAGTTTGTACAATAATCTGGGGCTTGCCTGCTATCAAACGGGCAGACTTCCAGAAGCGGTACTATATTTTGAAAAAGCACTGAAACTTGCTCCGGGCAATAAAGAAGTAAGGCACAATCTGGAGGTGGTAAACGCAGGAATAGATCACGAGGTCTATGAACTCGAAAAATTCTTTATCTTCAGGTGGTGGGAATCCTTTTACCTGTCGATGCATCCAGATTTTTTTGCGGTTATGACCTTGCTCCTGATCTTTGTTTTTTTGCTGGCCTTGTTTGTTTTGCTTTTCAGGAAGCGCACAAAACTGCTTAAACCCGCCAGAGGGATTGCGATATTATCTGCTCTACTCGTTATCTTCTTTTTTGCAGCGGCAATGAAAGGCACGCAAATGATAAAATCAGGTGATGCCAGGATCCTGATGGAAGAAGAGTCTGCTTTTGAAAAGCCTGAGGACGGCAGCGAACAAACATATATGCTCAAAGCTGGTTCAAAAGTGTGGGTAAAAGAAAGCCAGGAAGGTTGGCTGAAGCTTGAACTGATCAATCAGGATACCTGCTGGGTTAAAAATGTCAGCCTGGAAAAGATTTAGTTTTGTGATGATCTGATGATCTGATGATCCAATGATCTGATGTTCTGATGTTCTGATGTTCTGATGTTCTGATGTTCTGATGATCCAATGATCTGATGATCTGATGTTCAAAAATTCAAATTACTTCATTTTCAAATTTCCAAATTATCTCATTTCCAAATTACCTCATTTTCAAATTTCCAAATTACCTCATTTTCAAATTTCCCAAAATCCTACGCCTCCACTGTATTTGAAAGAAAAAAAAAATGACCAACTCTTAATAAATCCAAAAAATAGAATTAAATTTGGGGCATGAACTAATTTCAATCAATTAGTTGGATTGATACAGTTAAATTTAATAAATAACAAAAAAATATTTGGATTATGGCAAAGAAGAAAGTGATCATCATCGGAGCAGCGGGAAGAGACTTTCACAATTTCAACACTTATTTCCGGGACAACGAAGCGTACGAAGTTGTGGCATTTACAGCAGCACAGATTCCCGACATTGACGGCAGAAAATATCCTGCTGTCCTGGCAGGAAAATTATATCCGGAAGGGATCCCGATTTTTGCTGAAGAACAATTGACAGAACTAATCAAAAAACATCATGTTGAATTCTGTGTATTCTCTTACAGCGATGTTACTTACAACAAAGTCATGTCCATGAGTGCAAAAGTGAATGCAGCCGGAGCGAGCTATATGTTGCTGGGAACCGAGCACACCATGATCAAAAGCACTAAACCTTTGATCGCCATCACAGCAGTCAGAACAGGTGTTGGCAAAAGTCAGACGACCCGTAAAGTGATCGAATTGCTGATGGAAAAAGGGCTCAAAGTCGTAGCAGTCAGGCACCCGATGCCTTATGGCGATCTGGCCAAACAAGCTGTTCAGCGTTTTGCCGTCCTTGATGACCTTGTAAAACACGAATGTACCATCGAAGAAATGGAAGAATACGAACCCCATATCGTCAGAGGAAATGTGATTTATGCGGGAGTGGATTATGAAGCCATTCTCAGAGCAGCAGAAAATGACCCTGATGGATGCGACGTGATCCTTTGGGACGGTGGCAACAATGACTTCTCCTTCTATCATGCCGACCTTTACCTGACATTGGTGGATCCGCTGAGACCGGGACATGAAAGCTTATATTATCCCGGAGAAGTGAATGTGCTTTTGGCAGATGGCATCATCATCAACAAAATTGACAGCGCTGCACCGGATGATATCCAGATGGTAAGAGAAAATATTGAGAGACTCAATCCAAAAGCTACAGTGATTGACGCCGCTTCACCGATCAGGGTGGACGACCCAAGCTTGATCAAAGGCAAAAGAGTGCTGGTGGTGGAAGACGGCCCGACATTGACTCACGGTGGTATGAAAATTGGCGCCGGAACAGTTGCTGCCAAAAAATTCGGAGCAGCTGAATTGATCGACCCAAGGCCTTTCCTCGCGGGAAAACTGGCAGAAACCTTTAAAATCTATCCCGGCATCGGTTCTTTGTTGCCTGCAATGGGATACAGCGAACAACAACTCAAGGATCTGGAAACAACGATCAACAATACAGTATGCGACGCTGTAGTGATTGGTACTCCAATAGATTTGTCAAGGATCGTAAATATCAAACATCCTTACACCAGAGTACATTATGACCTGCAAAGCATCGGCGAACCATCGCTCGAACAAATGATCGATGATTTCGCTTCCAAACTCTGATAAATATTAAGGCCGGCTTGTTCCGGCCTTTTTTTTTGTCTTCACTTTTGCCTGATCAAATTGAATCAAAAACCAGAAATCTGGTTTTAACGGTGCAATTATTTCATCTGCCAATATAATACTATGGACAATGTCCATATTAGCTCCAAAATTTTACATTATTTTTACATAGATTTTTATCAAACAACTGCATTTCGCCTTATCTTGTGAGTTTTATTCTTCATCCGGCAAATTACATATTTTGATCAACTTACAAATGAATTGTTTTAAATGACCAAGCTGATCGACCCAAAAGACTTCGTTCAATCCAATCCGACCCTCCAATATTTCGGCGGTGAGTTTTTTGTACGTTTCCTTATGCGGATCCTCAGTTTCCACAGACTCAACGATTTGTATGAAAAAATCCACGAACTGCAGGGACTGGCTTTCATTGAAGTTTTGATCAGCCAACTCAAAATAAAACTGATCTATAACGAAAATGAACTCAAAAGAATACCCGCAACAGGCCCTGTGATCGTCGCTTCCAACCATCCGCTTGGCGGATTGGATGCGCTGATGCTCATTTACCTGATCTCATTCGTCAGAAAGGATATCAAAGTGGTTTCCAACCCTTTATTTACAAAAATCAGCAACATCGAACCATTCTTCATCGACATCAAAGACCTTGAAAAAAATTCAACCAACAAATCATCCGCACAAAAACATCTTGAGGAAAATGGCATATTGTGTATTTTCCCGACCGGAAACACAAGTTCTTTTGAGGCAGCTTCAAAACTGATATACGATAAAGCATGGAACATCGACATCGTGGACTTCATCAAGAAAGTTGAGGTTCCGGTTGTGCCTTTCTTTTTTCAGGTAAAAAGGAAAAGGATGATCAAAATCAATATGGATATTCCGGATCCTATTAAAAATGCCAGCCTGCCGATCGAGCTTTTCCATCTTAAAAACAAATCAGTCACCGCAAGGATAGGTAAACCCATGCCGGTAGCTGATCAGCAAAAATTTGAACAAACTGATACATTTTCCCGTTTTCTCCGGGCAAAAACCTATGGTCTGGAAAATAACCAGAAAATCAGGTTTTATTTTTTCAAAAACCTCCTGCCTAAAGCAAAGCCCGAAAAAATCGTTGAACCTGTCCAGCCCAAACTGATCCAGAAGGAAATTTTGGGTCTCAAAAAAAATTACCTGCTTTTCAACATCAAGGAATACCAGGTATTTTGTGCACCTTCAACAGTGATGCCAAATATTATAAGGGAGATAGGCCGATTGCGCGAGATAACTTTCAGAGAAGTCGGAGAAGGGTCTAACCACAGTATTGACCTGGATGAGTACGATTTATATTACCATCAGATGTTTATTTGGGATGAGGAAAATCAAAGTTTGGTTGGAGCGTACAGACTTGGTTTGGGCCAGGAAATCATGTTCAGGTATGGCAGAAGCGGATTTTACCTTAATTCATTATTCCAATTGAATGAAGCTTTGGATCCGGTGCTTACTCAATCTGTTGAATTGGGCAGGTCATTTGTGGTCAAAGATTACCAGAGAAAACCAATGCCTTTATTCCTGTTGTGGAAAGGAATTTTATATTTCCTGCTCAAAAATAATCAGTATCGTTACCTGATCGGGCCCGTCAGCATCAGCAATAATTATTCATCTGTTTCTAAAGAACTGATCATCAAAACGATCACCAATCATTATTTATGCGACGAACTGGCAAAGCATATCAAACCTAAAAAAACATTCAGGTTCCAGTCCAGTGAAGAGAATATCAACGCTTTGACAGAAGACTCAGGTCATGATCTGAATAAACTGGACAATCTGGTTGGCGAACTGGACCAGATCAATTCAGGCATCCCGGTATTGCTCAAAAAATACCTGAAACTGAATGCCAGAATAGCCGGTTTCAATGTAGATCCAAAATTCAATAACTGTCTCGACGGACTCATCGTTCTGGATATTTTTAATGTCCCGGTCAATATCATCGAATCGCTCGGTAAGGAGGTGAATGATGGCTCCCTGCTCGACCGATTCTATTCCAGCAGGGAATAAGTCCGTTTGATTGTCAGAATATTATACGGCATCTATGAAAATGTGATGCATCATTTGTCCAAAAGAAATGCATTCATCATTCGGCGATAATTTTTGGTGAAAATACAATGTAAACCCATCTCCCAACTCTTCGATCAACAAATCTGCCAACAATGCATTCTGAAAAACACCACCACTCAATGCCAGTTGACTGAATCCCAACTCAATGGCTTTTCTTTTGATCAGCATCACCAACGAATAATGCACATTCAGCGCAATTTCGCCCGGAATCAACCCGTTTTTTAAATCAAAACAGACACCATTCAAAATAGCTCCCAAAACATCGTTTTCTCCCGTAACAGATCCTTGCAAATAGTCTTTTTTAACAGAATGATCGCTCAGATAGACTTCTGTCGCACATGATTCAAGCATCATAGCTGCTTCACCTTCGTAACTTTGCCTGTCAATTCCCAAAATAAGTGAAGCTGCTGCATCAAAAAAACGACCCATACTGGAACTTTTAAGGGTACTGCCGTTTCCCAGCATTTTAAGGTAGATCTTCCATTCAGTTTGGGTGAATTTTTCCCGGATCATTTCGAGCAATTGCGCATTATTTCCGGAAATCGACAAAGCAGAAATTCTGGGTTCTCTCGGCATTTTATCTCCCAAAATAAAGTCGAAATAAGGAATATGGTACAATCTGTTGATTTTACCCTGATGATATCCGAAAAACTCTCCACCCCAAACATGCCCGTCCGTACCATATCCTACCCCATCCCAAATGACTCCCAAAACCGCATGATCAGGACCAAAAAGTTTATGCTCACCCAACACCGCTGCAAAATGCGCCTCGTGGTGCTGGATTCCATATAGAGAAATACCATTTTTTTTTGCAATTTCTGCAGCAAACTGAGTAGACAGATATCCGGGATGAATATCATGCAATATTCTCGCGGGTTTCGATCCAAACAAACGAATGCAATGACGCACATTTTGTTCAAAAACACGCTTGGTCTCATATGTAGCCTGATCTCCCAGATATTGGCTGATAAACAGTAACCGGTTGAACAAATGCGCGAAAGTACTTTTTAATTCTGCTCCGACGGCCAATATCTGCTCATCAGGAAGCTCCAAAGCGCCATCCACATAATTGGGTGCAAGCCCTCTTGACCTGCGCAGGATGATCTTTTGTCCGTATCGGTCAGAATACTGAATCACTGAATCATCCTGTGGAATGATGATGTCCCGGTCATTTTCCACGATCACATCAGCTATTTTGCCCAAATATTCTTCAGCGAGATGATTTTCAAAAACGATCGGAGAACCCGACAGATTTCCACTGGTGGCAACGACCGGTTTTCTAAATGACTGCACTATCAGAACAAATAATGGAGTATATGGAAGCATTACGCCCACCTTGCTCAAACCAGGTGCGATCAGTTCTGTAATCACTTCGGGTTTCTTACCTGCGATGGTCCTTAATAATACAATGGGAGAAACAGGTCCGGTCATGAACTCAAGCGCATTTTCTCCGACGATAAAATCTCGCTGCACTGCATCTGCATCAGGATACATTACGGCAAATGCTTTTGTTGGACGATGTTTCCTTTCTCTCAGGGTTTTAATAACTGATGGATTGCTTGCATCACAAACCAGTAAAAAACCACCAATCCCTTTTATTGCGATAATTTTCCCATCATTCAAAAAGGATGTGATCAAATTGATTTGCTCAAACCGGTCATCTGTAGCTATGTTCCGGAAATTGCCGGTTGGGTTCTTTGATTTGATCAGGAGAGAAACTGCACAGGCAGGACAGGAATTGGTCTGAGAAAAATATCTTCTGTCAAGCGGATCGTCGTATTCAGACCGGCAATCCGGACACATCACAAAGGTATCCATTGTTGTATAAGGCCGGTCGTAGGGCAAAGCTTTTATGATAGAAAATCTTGGACCACAATTGGTGCATGTGATAAACGGATATTCATACCTTCTGTTGGCTTTGTCTTCCATCTCTTTCTGACAATCCGGACAAATGGCAAAATCTGGTGTAACCAGCAAATTAGCCAACCCAATCTCATCACTATGGTCGATTTCAAAAGCTGTAAAAATCTGATTTTCTATGGATTCCATCTGATGATCCGTAATAATTGCCAATCTCGGAGCTTTTTCTAAAACTGTTTTGTAAAAATCATCAGCAGTAGTTTTGTCTGCATTAATGACGATATGGACACCATCAATCGAATTTTTCACCCAACCGGTAAGTCCGAAGTCCTTCGCTAAAACATAAACATAAGGTCTGAAGCCAACTCCCTGTACTTGTCCCGTGATATGTATATGGTATGTATTCATGCAATTGCTTAATCCTTCAATAAACTCAACAAGAACGAAACGTGCTTTAATCCGGGATAAACCCTGTATCAAACAAATGATTTTAAATACAGTTGTTTATTCTTCAAAAAACTTTTTTCATTCCTTTTCCAAATTTAATACCTATTCCTGTATATTCCATTGTTGTCATAAGGAATATCGGGATATAGATCCCTTTTACAATCTGTTTAACCCTCCCAAACTCATCCGTACCATCCATTATCTTTCATCTTTCCTTTAAAACCGAAGCCATATTCTTCAAAAACGAAGAGCATTCCATACTTCATTTTTGTGCCGAAAAATACTATACAACTGATATACAATAGATTACAGCATGCGCATTTGCATTGGCATCACAATTGAATATTATTAGACATTATTGTTAACCTTTTAAAAATTTTAAACCATGAAAAAATTATTTTTTGTATT
>Ga0209573_1001460_pt1 | contig 36444 bp, 27 predicted proteins | sample TNRBio252014_DNA_FD_185870 | JGI IMG/M metagenome (GOLD analysis project Ga0209573, IMG submission 185870) | Wastewater treatment Type I Accumulibacter community from EBPR Bioreactor in Madison, WI, USA - TNR Reactor_6/25/2014_ DNA (SPAdes)... | ecosystem: Engineered > Bioreactor > EBPR >...
GGGCTGCGGCTCCGATCATCCAGGCTGCCCCGCGTCCCGGTGCCATTGCCGGAGCTGATCCGGGGGAGGAGGGCGGGAACGCCGGTGAAAACGATCGCCTCAAGGCCTTCCGCCGATCTATTCTCGACACCTCGACCGTCGGACGGCGCCAATACCTCACCCTCCTGCAGGACCTCACCACCGAGGATGCCCCGGGGATGATGGCGCTTTTCCGCGAGATGGCCCAGCGCGGTCATGCCGTGGGAGACTACGACCGCCTCTTCTGGCTGCGTTGGGCCGAGGTCGACGGAGCCGCCGCCAGCGCAGCAATGTTCGCGCGAGACAAACGTTTCCCGGAGACCGCCCTTTCCAACCTCGCCATCTCCACCTGGGCCAAGTACGAACCCGAGGCCGCCAGCGCGTGGCTCCTCGGCCAGGAGGACATCCCCCTCCGCGAGGGAATGACGAATGGCTTGCTCGAGGGCATGGCCGAATACGATCCCGCCTTCGCGATGCGCTTTCTCGAAAGCGCCAAGCTCTCCACCAGGCAACGCGCCCATGGCTATGCCCAGATCGCGCGACAGCATCACCTGCAGCAGGGCCTCGACGCCGTCGGGCAATGGTATGAGGAACAGGCGGCGGGTGGTCGCGACCTCGACCCGATCATCGAAGCCACCACGGGCGTCTATGCCCGCGCCCCCTTCGCCGAAGCCCTCGGCTGGGCCGATTCCCTCGAGGGTTCCTCAGACCACGCCGCGCGAACGCGGAATCAACTCCACGCCCGGCTCGCCCACGACCGTCCCGACGGCCTCATCGCCTATCTCGGCGGGGAATCCGGCGCCGAAGCCCTCGCCGGAGTGGTTCCCCTCACCGAGAGTGCCGTGAGCCGTTGGATCCAGACCAATCCCGGCGCGATGGCGAGCTGGCTGGAAAAGAACCGGGAGATCCGGAACTACGACCTCGTCGCCGCCCCCTTCGCCACGCAAGTCGCCCGCGACGACCCCGAAGCCGCCCGCGCCTGGGCCGAAACCCTCCGCGACCCCGCCCTGCGCGAGACGGTGAAGCAACGGATTGCGAGTGCGGGAAATGCGGGACGGTAGGCGGGGGGAATTCATCGCGCCCGACGGAACCGGCCCACTTGACGGATCGCGACTCATGATAGATCCCCTATCCTATGAAGACGGCGACGGTTGCTGACTTGAGAAATAACTTTGCCGCCATCTCAAGATGGATTCATGACGGAGAAGAGGTGGTCATCACCAAACGTGGGCGCGCCTTCGCCACGCTGACTCCGTCGCGGGAGCGCCCCATTCTCCCCCCGCACAACCGGATGGCTCGTCTCGAAAAGGCCTTCCCGGATGGTCCCGTCGATGGTGACGCCCGCGACACGGTTGACTACGACCGCGGTGACCGATGACGACCTATATCGATACGGCGCTCTTTGTGAAGAGCTACGTACTGGAGGTGGATTCGCCGGAAACGGTCCGGCTCCTCGAGGAGATGGGTGAGCCATTCGCCTACTCCCACCCGCACGAACTGGAGATCCCCAACGCCATCCGCTTGAAACTCTTCCGTGGCGAAATCACGGCGGCCGAGGAAACGGCTGCGATCCGTGCCTTTTTACCGACGTGGACGCAGGTCGCTTCCAGCGGATCCATTACGATCTTGGCAACGTCTTCGTTTCGAGCGGAAAAGCTTTCCGCGAAGCACTCCGGCGAGATCGGTTGTCGCAGCCTCGATCTCTGGCACGTCGCCGCCGCCCTTTAGGGCAAGTTTGCGACCTTCGTCTCCTATGATGCCCGCCAACGAAAAGCAGCCGAACTTTCAGGACTACGGGTGCTGCCTTTGATGGCAAAATAGGTGCGGAAGTCATCAGCTGCCATTCGGCCTTGGAACTTGGAATCAAGGTTTCTGGTGAAGCCCGTTCCAACCACGGACCTTCGACCGAATGAACCGACCAAGGGGAGGAGATCGCCTATCGAAGGGCAGGAGCGAAGCGTTAAAGCCGAGGGCTTGAAAAAGGATCCTCATGGCAGTCAGGAGGCAACGAACCGAATCAGTCCCGATTCCGCAGCGTTCCCAATTGACCGGATCACTTGACTTCACCTACAACCAGTGGATGACCGATACCAAGGAGAATGGTGAGGAAGGGTGGGACGATGGCTCCCGGGTTTGGGAGTTGCGCCCGCGTTACCACTTCTGGGCACTTCTCGTTCCGATGCCTTTCACCCTGCTCTCCATCCGTTCTGCCGAATCAAATCCCGGTGGTCTGATGGACGTCTCGCTGCCCTACCATCATGCGTGGCAATGGCTCTTCCTCACCATGATGGTTTGGCTCTATTGGGTCGCCGCGGTCCAACTGGTTTATTTCAACGCCGTCCGATGGGTTCGGATCGCCGGTGTCGGGGACAAACCCGAAGTCACGATTTCGACCCGCCTGCCGTTCGAGCCGGTCATCCCTCCTGACCGGATCCGATGCTTCCGGAACGGGTGGCCGGGCCAGATTCTCGTCGACTACCGGGCGGGATCCCTTCTTTGGCGGGTCATCCGGGAGATCGCCTTGTTACCCGGAATCAGCATTTCCCAAAAGCAGTTCCCCGACGACCTCCGTTGGCAATCATTTCTCAACACGATCAGCGACTCCGGCCTCTGGTCGGGATCGCCGATCGCATGCAGCGACTATCCCCCGGTCTATCCCGTGTCACCCTGTTCCCGATGCGGACTCGCGATTCCGGCCTACGAGGCACGCTGCCCTTCCTGTGCGGAACCGCGCTAGACGGAATGACTGACCTCGGTGCAGCGCGGTCGCTCGTTCTGAACCGGCGATATGGGTAACTGCTTAAGCGGCGGACGTGTGGGAGCAGCCCTGAATGGCACCGACCCAGGCGACTTCTTCGACAAAGACCCTGCGCCGTTTCGAGGGAATCCCTTTTCATGGCCAAAAAACCAGTTGACGATGGCCTTATTTGTTGCAACTGGATCTCATTATCGGAACCGCCCGATTTTTTGCCCATGCATCCGACCCAAAACCGATCCCTTCTCGTCCTGGCATTGGCTGCCTGGATCTTCACGACGAACAGCCAGGCCAGCGACCGCCGCTTCGTCTATTCCTACGAGACCAACAGCTACGTTCCCGGCAGTGTCGAACTGGAGAATTGGATGACGTGGAAGGAGCGCGACGACGACTCCTACCGCTTTGAATTCCGCCACGAGGTCGAATTTGGGATCACCGAGGATTTCCAACTCGGGATCTACCTCGCCGACTGGCGCATCGACGAGGGGGCGGGTGAGTCCTTCCACGACTTCGCGATCGAGGGCATCTACAACCTGACCAACCCGAACACCGATTGGATCGGATCATCGCTCTACGGGGAGGTGAAGTTCGCCGACGAGTTTCTCGAACTCGAGGGCAAACTGCTCCTGCAGAAGAACTTCGGCCCTTTCGCCCTCGTTTACAACGCGGTCGTCGAGACCGAATGGGAGGAAGAAGGCCTCTCCGAAATGACCGGAGTGCTGGAGCAGACGGCTGGTATCAGCTACCAGGTCACGCAGGGATTCATGGTCGGTGTGGAAGGTTTTGCCGAGGTCGAATATGAAGAGTGGAAATCCGGTGAAGACATGGCCGTTTATCTCGGCCCCAACTTCTCCCTGCGCGGCGGCGATCATTGGCTGACCGCGGCCGCGCTTTGGGAAATGACGGCGACCGGCGAGCCCGATTTCCAGCTCCGCACGATCTGGGGCATCCACTTTTAATTTGAGCCGGATTGGGAATCCAATGAAGACGCCCTTGATCCTTCTCTCGGCAACTGCCCTCGCCGGTTCCATGATGACGTCGTGCGAAACGGCCCCTGCGAAGCCTTCCGCCGACACTGCGGGCGTGACGGCAGGTTCGGCGGAACCAGATGGCCGGAAGATTTATTTCGGTCGTTGCACCTCCTGCCATGCCGCCGATCCGGTGAGCGATTACACGCGCTCCGAATGGCACGGGATCATCGCGGAGATGGCGCCAAAGGCGAAGCTGAGCGGTGCCGAACGCTCGGCCCTCACGGCGTACATCATGGCCCACGCCCCAGCCTCCTGATCCTGGAATTTAGTATCGATGTAATTGCCATTCTGGTCAGTCCCGGGGCCGAAGACGGCATCCTCTAACCGACCCACGCCGAGATGGCCGCGAAGAACAAGGTCGCCTAAGACTTCATGTCGACCCGCCTGCGCGACCTCCTCGAGAAGGAGGTGCCGCGCTGGAAAAAGCGTCTCGCGAAGTGTGGCATGAAGTGAGGGGCGGGAGCAGGGAAGTTTGCTTTCGGCAAGGTTTGCCGGGCGACAAGAATCGGAGCGGAGATAGCCAGTCGCAGGCTGCCCGGAGGGTGAAGGAAGCGAGGCAATGTCGCCCCTCCTTGGTGCTCCGAATTCCGCGAAACCGACCTCCGATCTGACTTCGCTACTCTACGTCTATCCGCTTCGCGACTTCCGACTTCCGACTTCCGACCTCACCCCCGCAACGCCAACAACTCCAGCACCGTCGGCAAAATCTGCGCGTGGGTGCGGTTGCGGCCGGCTCGGTTGAGGATCTCGGCAACGAGGGAGGCGTCGTGCAGCCTCCGGGCCGGGAGCCAGTCTTCCTCAGTGGAGGCGTTTTCGCGTTTTGTCAGGGTGCGGATGAAATCGCGGGTCTGGCAGCGGCTGATCTCGACGCGAGTGCCACCCATTTCAAAATCGACCTCGACGGTGCCGAGGCGTGCCGGATCAAGTTCGGCGAGGCGGATGCGGAAGCCTTGTCGCACAGCCTTGCCAGGCTGGCAGACGATCTCGCGACCCGTCGAGATCCCGCCGTCGATGCCGGCTTCGAGACGTCCCGCGACCCAGGCGGCGAGGTAGAGGGCGCTCATACGAAACCCTTTCGCGTAGCGGATCGTCACCTCCGAGAGCGAGCCGAGTTCGCGCGCCACAAGGGGACGGTCGAAGGCATTTGCGACTGCATGACGGATCGAATTCATCCGCGTGAAGGCGAGATCGTGCATCACGTAGGGCGACGAGGTGCCGCGCTGGCAGTCGAGGAGCCGCAGGAAGGGATTGCGCGGCGAGGCCCAGCCCTCGCTGTCGAAGAGGAGGCGGTCGATGCGCGAATAGAGGCCCTCTTCGAAGGAATCGGAAAACTCTCCGCGCCACCAAAAGGCGAGCGGCAGATCCGAGTCGAGATGCGCGAGGACGACGTTGCGGAGCAGCCCGGGCGAATGACCGGTGAGGAAAAAGCTGATCTGTTCTGTGCAGACGCTCTTCGCGCCGTTCCGGTCGATCTGGCAGTGGGCCTGGACCCAGGCCCGCACGCCGGTGGCCGCGGCCCGGGTGTCGGCGTGGATGAGGAGCGAGCGACAGGCGGTCTCGCTCGTGAGTTCGGCGAGCACCGCCGCATCCTGCTCGAGTTCGGCCGGATTTTCGTTGTAGAGCGCGAGATTGATGAGCGAGGCCCTCGCGATCCCCTCATGGTCGGCGTCCGAACCTCCCGCGAAAAGGGCCTGGAGCGCCTTTTCGATGCGCGAGATTTCCACCTCTTCGCCGAGAAGTTCGAAGGCGGGGGCGGTGGGGAGAGCGGCGGTGATCGACATCGTTCCAGAGGATAGCCCTGTTTTTCCCGGTGGAAAAGCGATTCGGGCTGGAGAAAGGTTGCCACCCGCCGATCGCGCGACTTTTCACCCTGCCCCTGATGTCTCCCAGCACCCGCGTCACCCGTCTCGACAACGGCATCCGTCTCGCCACCGTCTCGATGCCCCACATGGCCAGCGTCGCCATGGGGATCTGGGCGGGAGCGGGAAGCCGTCACGAGACCGAGCGTGAGCACGGCATGGCCCACTTTGTCGAGCACATGCTCTTCAAGGGCACCGAGGAACGCTCTGCCGAGGAGATTTCGCGCCACATCGAGAGCCTCGGGGCCTCCATCGACGGCTTCACCGTCGAGGATCACACCGCCTACCAGGTGAAGGGGCCCTCGGAGAAATTCGGCCGACTTTTCGAGGTACTCTCCGATCTTTACCGCAATCCCTTTCTCGACCCCACCGAGATCGATTCGGAGAAGCAGGTCATCCGCGAAGAAATCGCGATGGTGCACGACCAGCCCTCGCAATACCTCGACGACCTCATCAGCGAGGCGGCGTGGGGTCGCGAGCATCCCCTCGGGCGCTCCATCACCGGCACCGAGGAAAGCCTCGAGACCTTCCGCCGTGCCGACATCGAGGCCTTCCACTCGCGCGTCTATCGCGGCCGCCACACCGTCGTCTCAGTGGCCGGCAACATCGATCACGACGAAGTCGCCGCGATCGTTTCCGCCCGGCTCGGCGATCTCGCCCCGGGCGACGAGCTCACCTGCGAGCCCGCCCAACCGCCGCAGCCCCAGCACCGCTTTCACGAGGACGGCGGGCAGGAGCAATCGCACCTCGCCCTTTCCTTCCGCAACGTCGATCGCAACGATCCGCGGCGTTACGCCCACAAGCTGCTAAACGTGATTCTGGGCGAGAACATGAGCTCTCGCCTCTTCCAGGTGATCCGCGAACAGCGCGGCCTTTGCTACGAGGTGCAGAGCGATCTCGTGAGTTTCTCCGATGCCGGCGCCCTGCAGATCTACCTCGCCCTCAGCCCTGCCAATCTCGCGCAGGCCCTCCGTGCCATTTCCACCATCCTCGAGGATCTCCGCACCCGCGGCGTCACCGCCGTCGAGCTCGAAGAGGCGAAATCCTACGTGATCGGTCAGAATCGCATCAGCCTCGAGAACACCTCCTCGCAGATGATGTGGGCGGGCGAGTCGCTGCTCTACTTCAACGAGTGGATTGATCCCGAGGTCGCCCACCAGCACCTCGAAGCCGTCTCCCTCGAGGACATCCATGCCGCCGCGCGCGAGGCCTTTGATCCGGACACCCTTTGCTCTGCGATCATCGGTCCCGCCGAGTCGCGGAGCCGATTGGCGCAGTGGTTGGGAAGGTGAGGTCACGGGTCAGGCCTACGCCGTGGGCACGACGTGGAGGAGGCGCAAGGTCGTGATTTGGCGGACCGGGGTCTGCACCGGCGGATCCGTGCCGACACCGGGACGCGTGATCCAGAGATCGAGATTCTGTTCCGTGTAGCGCACCATCTTGTCGAGCGGATCGAAATAAACCCGTCCGCGCAAACTCGTCGTCTGCACCTCCACCGCCGTGGTGGCCGGCGCGACGTCGGGCAGTGATCCCACGAGGGTGCCGGCATACTCGAGGGAGAGGCAATTCTGCCCTTCGAAGCTCACCGTTCCCGCATGACGACACGACAAGTCAAAGGTCAAGGATCCGATCTCGCCGACCTGCCGCGTGCCTTGCAGCGACCAACCATCCCCCGGCGCGACCCGTTTCTCCGAAAAGCCTTGGAAGAGCCCCGCGATGAGTTGTTCGAGCTCTTCGGGCCCGAATTTCGGCACGTCAGGCAACAGGGCGGTCTCATCCCCGCCTCCCGTCGCCACCGCCGCGTCGATGCGGCCCTTGTCATCGAGGGTCAGGTCGACGAGCCGGTTCATGGTCGCGCGGACGTGGCGACCGAGGGGAGTCTCCTGATCCTCCGGCTTCAGCGATTGATAGGAAAGCTCCGTGCCGCGCGAGGAAAACGTCAGGTCGAGGCGCTCCGTGCGGGCCTTCAGCACGATCCCCGCCTTGCCGTCGACCCGCACCTTCGCATCGTAGCGGGCTTGTTGCTCGATCGTAAATCCCTCGCCGCCGCCGAGTTGCAGCTCGGTCTTCACGACAAAACGATAAGTGTTCCCCGGCTGGAATTCAGGCCGCAGCAGCTCCGCCTTCGCCGCGGTTGCCGCTGCTCCCGGCAGGGTGAAGCCCGGCATCGCGATGCCGGGACCGGGCGCGTTCGGGAAGACTGCGGCCGGACGACGTGGCTCGTTCATCGCCGGCACGCCGGGAATCGCCGGGATTGGAAGAGGTTCGGCCTTGGGTTTTTCGGGAGCGGATTCCTGGGCCGTGACCACGGAAGTCCCCAACACCGAAAGCCAAGCGGTGACGAGGGGAGCGATCAGACGGTGGCAACGAAGGGGCACCCGACGAGCGAACCACAAATTTGCAGGCGGGGCAATGGTGGAGTGGGACGGGGGATGGATCGCCATGAATCTTGAACGGGGACACAGAAAAGAAAAAGCGTCACCGAATCGCCCGCGATCCTCCTTGACCTGCCGTCCGATTCCCGCGATTCAGTAGACGCTTTTCCGTCCGATCATGAAGTCCATCCTTTTCCTGCTCCTCGCTTCCGGCCCGTTCTTTTTCCTCAACGCCCAGGAAACCCCCGGCACCTCGCTCGCCACGATCAACGACGCCGCCGCCTTCCTCGCCGGTGAAGAACTGCCGAATCAGACCGATCACCCGCTCACCCAGACCTCGGCTTGGAAGAGCCATGTGAGCCAGTTCGGCAAGGACTTCACGAATCACCAGGAGCGCGTCCTTTTCCCCATGTCCGAGTGGTCCGGCACCGAAGTCGTGCCGGCCCAGCCTCCGGGAGCGGTGGTGAGGTACATGTTCAGTGGTCCCGACATCCTCCATGCCATCCACATGTTCCCGACCGCGGGCACCTTCATCATGTGCGGTCTCGAGCCCGTCGGCCAAGCTCCCGACATCACCGCCCTGAACGAAGGCAACGTCGCCACCGCCCTCGGCGAAGTGCGCAATTCCCTCGGCGAAATCATCCAGCTCAGCTTCTTCCGGACGAAGGACATGAAGGACGACCTCCAGTTCGCCACCTTCCAGGGCACCACCCCGATCATGATGATCTTCCTCGCGAAGTCGGGCCAGTATGTGAAGGAGCTCGAGTTCCTCAAGTTGCAGAAGGACGGCACCCTCGCGAGCCAGGGCTTTGATCATAAGGGCGCGAATGCCGTGCGGATGGTCGTCTCCCCGCGCCGGCTCAACCAGCCCAAGACGATCTACTATTTCTCCAGCGATCTCTCCAACGGCGGATTCGACACAACCGGCTTCGGCACCTGGATCGCGCAGCAGCCCAAGGGCAGCGCCTACCTGAAGGCCGCGTCCTTCCTCATGCACGACGACTGGTTCTCGAAAGTGCGCGACCATCTCCTGACAAACAGCCAACAGATCATCCAGGACGACTCCGGCATCCCCTACCGCCGCTTCGATCCCGCAGTGTGGAATGCGACCCTCTACGGCGTCTACAGCGGACCGATCGATCTCTTCAAGGACTCGTTCCAAGCCGACCTCGTCCAAGCCTATCAAACCGACAAAAAGCCGCTCAACTTCGGAACCGGCTACAAGTGGCGGAAGGGCGAGTCGAATCTGATGCGTTTTGTGTTGAAGGATCTGCCGGCGGCTCCGGCTCCGGCAGCGCCTGCTCCTGCGGAAACGCCCGCGGAGGCTCCTGCTGCGCCGGCTCCGCCGGCGGTGCAGTGAGGGCACTATTTCCCTTTGCCTTTGATTGGCCAAGTGATCGCTCCTGCATTCTCCGATTGCACGGTCACGTCGGCCTTCCGGATCCCGGTGTCACGGGGCTTGAAGGTAAGTGAGAAATGGGACGTGGCGCCGGGTGCGAGCCTTGTCTGAAGTAGAGGCTTTACCCGGAAATCACGCCGATGGCGACCGGCCACGCTCACAGCGAGCCCTTCCAATGGACCCGAGCCTTCATTCTTGACCACCACCGCCTGAGGACGGCTCGAGGACGATTTCCGCGTCGCGGGGAACGGCTTCGGTTTGGCAACTCTCAGGACCGGTTCCGGTAGTTCCCCGGCGGACTCGACCCGCCGGATCCGGTCGTTGTTCGGGTCCGCGATGTAGAGGTGCCCTTTGGAATCGAAAGCCACGTCATAAGGGAAATAGAGCTGCGCGGAAACAGCCGGACCCCCATCGCCACTGTAGCCGTTCGTTCCCGCGCCCGCCACCGTGGCGATCGCGCCGGTCGTGGCATCGACCCGGCGCACCCGATGATTGTCCTGATCGGCGATGAAGAGATTTCCAACGCCATCCAATCCGATTCCAGTGGAATAGGCGATCTGGGCGGCCGTTGCCAATCCGCCATCTCCACTGAACCCACGGACGCCGTTTCCCGCAACGGTCTCAATCAAACCCGTCACCGCATCAACACGGCGGATGCGATCATTCCCGGTATCACCGATAAACAGATCGCCGTCAGAACCGAGCACAATCCCGGATGGATAGTATAGATCCGCGGTTGTAGCGGCGATTCCATCTCCGTTGTAACCGAGAGTCCCACTCCCGGCGACGGTGGAGATGTTTCCATTTGATCCGTCAACCTTCCGGATCTGATGGTTGCGCAGTTCGGCAATAAAAAGGTTTCCGAAGGAATCGAAGGCCAAATCGATCGGTTCGCGCATTTGCGCGACGGTTGCCGCTCCACCATCCCCGCTCGATCCCGCCGATCCCGTCCCAGCGACGGTGGAAATGAGCCCCGTGACCTTGTCGACCCGTCGCACCCGGTGATTGGTGGAATCGGCGATGTAGAGATTCCCCGTTCCGTCGAGGGCGATTGCGAATGGATAACTCAATTGAGCCAGGGTTGCTGCTATTCCGTCGCCGTTGAATCCCTGCATGCCCGTGCCAGCGACGGTCGTGATTTCACCGGTGACTGCGTCCACCCGGCGGATGCAATGATTGGTAAGATCGGCGATGTAAAGGTTGTCATCCGCATCGAGTGCCACTCCCATGGGGTCGCTTAGCATGGCGTTGGTCGCGATGCCTCCGTCGCCGGAGTAGCCGCCGGTTCCGTTTCCCGCTATCGTTGATATGTCTCCCGGTGCGGCCGTTGAGTCGGTTACGAACACGACGAAGATCGACCAAATGATGAACCCGACCAAGTGTCCCTGATAAAGGCCCACGGTCTGCTTTGGATAGGGCTTGAATGGGTGGAATAGCCTCATGATACAAGGCTATCTCGGATTCCCCAGAGCGGGCATTCGTGGTGATTCGTATTTTTGCGTAGGGGAATTCCGTACGACGGAATGACAGCGGATTCCCGCCCACCGAGGACGAAGCGGGGACTCCATGCGATCCGACGACACCGTCCCGTGTTCAGAGCCGCCTTCCCACCTTGATCCATCGCCCAACCTGCCCGAAGCTCCCGTCGTCACCCAACTCCTACCCCCATGTCCAACCATCCCAAAGCCGCCCGCATCAAGGAAGCCACGCTCTATTTCCTCCCCATCGCGATGCGGGTGCCGTTGAAGTTCGGGGCGCAGGTGCTCGACTCGGTCACCTGTGCGCGGGTGCGGGTGGTGATCGAGGGGATGGATGGCAAAACGGCGGTCGGATGGGGCGAGACGCCTCTCGCGGTCGCCTGGGTCTGGCCCTCACCGGTGCCCTACGAGGAACGCCTCACCGCGCTGAAGGACTTCACCATCGCCATCGCCAAGCAGCTCCCCGGATGGGGTGCGAGCGGTCATGCCTTTGAGCTGGGCCACGACTTCATCGAGCACGAGCTGCATGGACTGCAGGATGCCTTCAACGCGGACCGGGCTCCCGAGGCCCACCTGCCCCACCTCGCCGCGCTGGTGTGCTTTTCGCTCTTCGACCTCGCCGTGCACGACGCCTTTGGCAAGCTCCACGACCACCCCGTCTACGAGACCTACGGCTCCGATTACCTGCCGCGCGATCTCGCCGATTTCCTCGAACCGGTCGAGGGCGGTCCTTCCTTCCGGGGTCTCTATCCCTCCGACTTCCTCGTGAAGGAAGCGCCGAAGAAACTTCCCGTGTGGCACCTCGTCGGCGGGCTCGATGCGATCGATCCGGCGGACCTCACCGGCATCGAACCGGACGACGGTTACCCCGTGCTGCTGCGCGAGTGGATCCGCGAGGACGGCCTCGACTGCCTGAAGATCAAGCTGCGCGGCAACGACGCGGCCTGGGACTACGACCGCATGGTCAAAATCGGCGCGATCTCGCGCGAGACGGGCGTCACCTGGCTGACGGCGGACTTCAACTGCACCGTCACCGAGCCCGCCTACGTCAACGAGATCCTCGACCGCCTCAAGAGCGACGATCCGGTGACCTACCAGAAGCTCCTCTACGTCGAGCAGCCCTTCCCCTACGACCTCGAGGCGAACCGCATCGATGTGCGCAGCGTCAGCGCGCGCAAGCCGCTCTTCATGGACGAAAGCGCGCACGATTGGCGTTTTGTCAGGCTCGGCCGCGAACTCGGCTGGAGCGGGGTCGCCCTGAAGACCTGCAAGACCCAGACCGGCGCCCTCCTCAGCCTCTGCTGGGCAAAGGCCCACGGCATGACCCTGATGGTGCAGGATCTCACCAATCCCATGCTCGCGCAGATCCCACATTTCCTCCTCGCGGCGCACGCCGGCACGATCATGGGCGTCGAATCGAACGGCATGCAATTCTACCCCGAGGCGAGCGCGCCCGAGCGCGAGGTCCATCCCGGTCTTTACAAGAGGAAAGAGGGTGTGCTAGACGGCTCGACCCTGTCGGGTCCGGGATTCGGTTATCGCGTGGACGAGATCGTGCGGGAGTTGCCGGAGGCGGTGGGGTGATTGGCACCAATCATTGAGTAGGACTCGCGAGACGAGGAAACATTTCTTCCTCTCCCTCCTTGCCCAAAACATCACTACAAACAAATCGAACGGCCAGTTTCCACTCGCTGCTCGGTTCGAAAGAAAAAGCTATTGGCGAGCCGATAATCGTTGACTCACAACATCCCGTTAGGAGACTCTTTCCGGTGATGGCCGCCAACATCCCCTGCCCAGCTCCGAAACGCTTCCGACCACGGAATTTCAGCGAACATTGCGCAAATGGGATGAATAGTGACTTGCAGAGCTGGCATCGGTCCCTATCATGCCCATTAATTCGGCTTCTTTTACTTGTGTGTATCGTGACAACCTGCGCGCAGGCGAAGGACATACGCGTCTTTACAAACAGGGACGGGAAAGCGATTGAGGCCGAGTTGATTTGGCGCTTCGCTATTCCGTGTGGAATTCAAAATGCGGATGGCAGTGGATCGGGGAGGTTTGAGGCCGGTTCGAGGCCTCCGGCGATCCAGTAGGCGATGGCGCGGAAGTAGCCGAAGTTGCGGAAGCCCCGCGCCCGGGAGCGGGCCAGTTGCAGCTTCGAGTGGAGCGACTCGATGGCCGCGCTGGTGGTCCAGTGGTGGTAGTAGTTGAGAATGCCCTCCCAGTGTTCCCGGATCGTCCGGGCCAGCTTCTTGAAGGGTTCCAGGCGGCTGCGCCTCGCCCACGAATACCACGAACTCAGATGCTCCTCGGCCAGCTCCCGAGTGGTGTAGTTCCAGGTGTCCCGGAGGAACTCCCGCAGGCCCATCGCCCGGCCGATCTCCCCGTAGTCGCGGCAGAGTCGTTGCCGCAGCTCGGCGGCGCTCTGCGAAAGGCGCGAAGCGTTGCCCCGCAACGACCACATGGCCCCCTTCTCCAAGCCGCCCTCGCGCGTCGCCACCTCCCGGCGGACGGCGTCGAGCGCTTCACCGGCCAGCATCATCACGTGAAAGCGGTCGAAGGAGATCTTCGCCTCGGGGAAGTGCTTGGCGGCGCCTTTGCGGAAGGCCTTGCTCATGTCCATGGCCAGTTCCTCGATCTGGCCGGGGCGCCCTCCGTGCCGCGCCAACTCTTCGGCAAAGGCCTCGAAGGTCGAGGCATCCTTGCCCGGAGCCATGAAGAGCAGTTCGCCGCTGTCCAGATCCAGGAAGTTGGTCGCGTAGACATGGCCCCGCTTGCGGCTGACCTCGTCGACGGCGACCCGCCGCACCCCGCTCCAGTCGGCGGCCTCCCGGGCCTGGTCCACGTAGTGGGACACCACCCTCCAGATCCGCGTGTCGTATTCGCCCAGCATCTCGGCGGCTTCCGAGACGCTCATGTGGCGGCTCAGCAGCATCGCCATGGCCTCGAACAGCAGGGTGAAGCCGCTGCCCTCCCTCGCCCAGGGAACCTCGACCTGATGGACCCCGCACTGCTCGCACTTCACGCGGGGAACCCGCGCCGAGAGGATCGTCTCGTACTGCCAGAAGTTCAGGTGCTTCCACCGCCGTTCGACCCGGTCGTGGATGGGACAATCGGGCGCCTCGCACTCGGGGCACGGCAGGCGGCGGCAATCCTCTTCCAGGGCGACGACGAGATGCAGCCGGCGGGGTTCTCCGGGCTTGCTTTCCAGTCGGCTGTCCTCCACCATCCAGGGACGGCGGAGCGGAAGGGCTTCGGCGAAGAGGTCGTTCGGGCTCATCGCTCAACGGAACTCATCCCTGTCCCTTGCCAAGCCGTTTTTCCACACGAATCAGCGAAGGGGCGTTGATTTCCATACACGACGAAAAAGTGGAGATCCGGCGAACAAGTGACAGCAAAGTATTCAAAATCGATATCGTCAATTTAAGCCTCGACGACCAAGATTGGATCTCACGCCAGGCAAATCGCCAATTCGGAAACTGGAGAATGCTGCGAGTGAGCCTCCCGAACCCAACGGATACCGCCAGTGTTGTCGGTATGGGCTCCAACGATGGTTTGACTGCAAACGATGCCGCGCGCGTAGGAGGAACCGAATTTGAATTTCTCATTCCTCTCGGGGCGTGGGTTAAACTCACCATTTATGGCTCCGAACAATCGGGTGAGTATTTCAAACAACTGGTGCGCTACGACGGTGCCGAGCGTTGGGAAGTAACCTGCAAGGGCCGTGCTGTATGGCTCTCTCGGGATCACGGTGCTGCCGGGATATGCGGGTTGTCGCTGCCTCGCGGGTCCTCGACAGCACCGGATCCAAATAGTGTTATCGGCGAGTTCGCGAAAGGGTTCAATTCGGCCGATTTTTGCGAATCGATAAGTCTTCAGATGCTTGATAACGTCAGCCCCGAGAGCATCACTTCTCTAGGGTGGCCCATAAACGCCATTGTCTTTGATAATAGTGTGAATGGCGACATGTTGAATTCGTTGGCGGAATTGCAGATCAACGCCGTTTCATTGCGAAACGGCAAAGATGTCCTCGAAGCTCTTGCGGATTTTCCCTCACTGAATGCACTTGAAATCTCCAACGGTAATTTTCTGTCGGACGGGAAATCGAGGACTTCCGTCTACGAGGACCGGAGCTTCAAACTCCCACAGATCCGGGACCTGAGCCTCTACGGCTTTTACTCCTCCAGCGAATTAAGAAAAAGCCTCGCCAGTATTGAAGGGCTTCGGCTTCTCAGGCAATTTCCCTCCGGTACCTCTGCCCCGCCGAACAATCTTTCCCTCGATTCAGCCGAGGAGTGGACTGAAGTGGAACGCTTCAAGGATTTGGAATCCTTGGAAGTTTCTGACGCAGTCCGCTTTAGTGCCGTTGAGATCGCTTCCCTTCCGAAGCTCCGGCGGCTGATCATTCACGACTCAAACTTTTCGAATGACGATCCGAAGTTGGCAAGCCTGCTGGGGATTAGGAACCTGCTGCAGCTTTCAATTCATACTGTCAACTTCCGGAACGAACTCGTTGATCAATGGTCTGGTTCAGGAGGTCTTGCAGATTTGCGAATTTTTGAGGGTTATCGAACTGCGGGTTTCGACAGGATTCCGAGATTGGTCAGGCTTTCGATTTTTCGGACTGAAGGCTCAGCTAACCTGATCAACTCTTCCACGTTTGCAGCGCTTCCGGAATTGAAGCGAATCACGGTTGTTGGCGCGAGCGCGTCAGAGCTCGACGCTCTCGCGTCGCTCCCTGAGCGTGACAAATTGGAAGCGCTTAGGCTGACGGACGGGACCTTTGATAGTCTGGAGGCGCTGAAAGTTCTTGGAGGAATTCGATCGCTCGAGATCCGCGATCTCGACTCCCCTCTCAAGGCATTGGATTTGCGTTCGTTTCCGGGGCTGGAATATCTCGAGCTTAGACAGGTATCTAATTTAGGGGAAATTCGCAATCTTTCCGCGCATCCTTCGTTGCTGGGTTTCGCCGCGTATCTTTGCCCCGGGCTCACAAGCCTTGGTGAGCTTCACGAGAATACTACCCTTCGCACTTTCCGCCTCGCGGACTGCCCGGCAATCGCAAGTATTTCGGCCCTTTCGAAGACCACCGGTCTCACCAGCATAATGATACTTCGATGTGAGGTCCTTTCGGCACCGCTTGAGATTGACCGTATCAATCCCAATGCTTGCATCGATATTGTCGCGTGTCCGCTTCTACCTGAAAGACGCCCGCTTCGATTCCTACCCTAATATAAGTTGAGCGCCGTTCTTCAGCTGTTCATACCGATATTTTGCATTGGAATACTACCGGATCCTGAATGACGTGTCGACGCGATCGAACTGGAGCCGCCCTCCGTAGACGAAAGCGCTCGTTCGCGAAGTGCATCCCGGCTTTACGGGATGAAAGGGGTGGCTCGATGGCTCGGCCCCAGTGGGTACGGGAGTCTGGGATCAGTTCCAGAAAACGTGTTCCGGGAGAGGGTCGGGTGACGTGGCTGCGGGCTTGCCAAGCACCCCTCGTCCCCCCAAAGTCGCGGCAATGAAACTCCCGCTCTTTTTCTCACTCCCGTTCTTTGCGATCTCACTCACGCTCGCCGAGCAACCCTCTTCCCCCAATCCAATCTCGCTCGCCGGGATCCCCGCGGCCATGGAAGCGGAAGTCGCGGCGCATCACACCGCCGGTTCCGTGACGCTCGTGCTGCAGGACGGCAAGGTGATCCACCATTCCGCCACTGGCATGGCCGATCGCGAGAAGTCCATCGCGATGACGGAAGACCATCTTTTCTGGATCGCCTCGATGACGAAGTCGATTAGCGTCACGGCGATCATGACCCTTGTCGACGAGGGCAAACTGTCGCTCGACGAACCGGCCTCGAAATGGTTGCCGGAATTGGGTGAGGTGAAAATGAAGGACGGCTCCGCCCTTTCGCGACCGATCACCCTCCGCGATCTCATGTCGCACACCTCGGGCCTCGCCTTTCCACCCCGCAAAGCCGATGACGGAGCCCAGTCGTTGAAGGGCTACACTCTCGCCCTCGTCAAGGCCCCGCTCGCCTTCGAACCGGGCGCGGACTACGAATACGGATTCGGCATCACGGTGTCGGGCCGCATCGCCGAGATCGTCAGCGGCAAACCCTTCGATGTCTTTCTTCAGGAACGTCTTCTCGATCCGCTCGGGATGAAGGACACGACCTTCCATCCCGACGATCGCCTCCGCGCCCGGATCGCGAAGAGCTACAAGACCGTCGAGGAGGGCGAAGGTCTCGTCGCGGCCTACAATCCCTTTGTCACCTCCGACGCCACGGTGCGCCGCATGACGGAGCCCTCGGGCGGCCTCTTTTCGACCGCGGCCGACCTCGCGAAGTTCTACGAGATGATCCGCAACGGGGGTCTTCATGAAGGGAAACGCCTCGTCTCCGAAGCCTCCTTCGCGGCGATGACGAAACCCCACATGGCTGGCGGGAAGATCCAGAATTACGGCCTCGGCTGGCAGTGCAATCTCCCGGAGAAAGCGGTCGTGCCGGGCTTCTCCGCCAACTCCTTCGGCCACGGCGGGGCCTACGCGACCAACGGTTGGATCGACCCCGAACGCCGTCTCATCGCGATCTTTCTCGTGCAGAATGTGCTGGTGAAGGATGGCGGCAAGGCGCGCCAGGCGTTTCACGGCAAGATCGTCCCTGGCGAAGAGACGAAGCAGTGAGGATGGGGCGGTTTCTCGAAAGAGGGGAGAATACGCTTTGCGCCGGAGGGTCGACTCTGGTTGACTGCGCCCATGCATTCGATTTCCCGTCCGCTCGCTTTCTTTTTTCTCTTCACTCTCGGATGGGGGCATGCTGACGAGATCAGCGTGGCACCGACCGTCTTTGATGTCGGAAAATGGCCGGAAGAAATCGGCCTGATTGAGAATCACCTCTGGGTCGCCGAAAGCGGGCAGCGCAGCCTCGCCAAGCTCGATGCGGCAAGCGGGAAAAAGCTCCTCAAGGTCGAGTGCGGAAGACTCCCCGTGAATCTCGAGGCCTTCGGCGAGATGATCTACGCGACGATCAACACCGATGCGAAAATCTGGAAGCAAGGCAAGGCCTCGAAGGGAAGCGCCATCGTCTCGACCGGGGCCGACTATCCCCAAGGACTGGCGATCACGGGAGACGCGATCTTCGTGTTGCTCAATCTCAAGGGATCGGATGCGGAGAGTGTCGTGATGCGAATCGAGTCGGACACCTACAAGACCCGCCGCTCCATCTCCGTCGGGGCCCGCGCCAACAATGTCGTGGCCGGCGAGGGATCTCTCTGGGTGCTGAGAACCGACTTCGTGGGCGACAGCCCCACGGGCATCATCACCCACGTCGATCCCGAGACGCTCGATGTGAAGGGTCACGCCGAGATCGAGGGCTGGATTGACGAGGGGGTCATCTCGGGCGGCAGGCTTTTTGTCAGCGGTGGCAGTGAGGAAGCCGGACGCATCACGGTCTGCAACGTCGAAAACGGAAAGATCGAAGGCAATATCGATTACCCCGGAACGCGCGTCGTCGCACTTGAAGCGACGGACGAATATCTCGTCTCCGTCGATATCTCGGGTGCCGTCCACGTGCATCGTCTCGACACCCTCGCCCACGAACGGACGATCCACCTGAAGACGAAACGATTCGACCCTAAGGATCTCTGTGCGACGCCCGATTCGATCTACGTGTCCGCCCACCTCGGCGATATCGGTGCGGTCTACAAGATCGACGAATGGATGCCGACAACCTCAGCCTCCAACCCGGAGCCCGCTCCTGGCGATGCCTTCCTTGTCTCGGAATCGCTCGGCGGCATCCCCCTGGGATTGTCGGAAGCGGATTTGACGAGGCAGCTCGGCCTCCCCGAAAAACGCGGCGATGCGGTCGCGAACGAGGTGGCCGGCGGATTTCTCGTCGAGCTCTCCTGGCCCTCGAAAGGCCTCGTCGTGATGATGGCCTCGGAGGAAAAAGGGACACCCGGGATCGTGGACTCCGTGCGGATCGAAGGTTCGAGTGATCTCGTCACGGCCGCCGGAATCGGGATCGGCGCCAGTCTCGCGGAGGTGCGGAAGGCCTATGGCAAACACGAGGACAAAGTCGATTCTCCCGTGCCCAATCCGGCCAAGGGCGACTTCGTGTTCGTCGCCGGTTCGATTTACGGAGGCGTCATCCTTGGTTTCGAAAAGGACAAGGTGGCCTCGATCCTTCTCGGTGCCGGGGCGGAGTGATTCGTGAAGGTCAGGGACGCTCCCGGAATTTGATCTCGGCGGCCTCTTCGCGTACACATCGTTTCCCCGTACATCGGCTATGGCTTTGAAACCCATCCTTCCCCCCACCTTCGTCATCATCATGGGCGTCTCCGGATGCGGCAAGACGACCATTGCCGAGCGTGTCGCCGGGGAAATCGACGGGACCTTTCTCGAGGGCGACTCCTTTCATCCTTCGGCGAACAAGGCGAAGATGGGCTCCGGCATCCCGCTGACAGACGAGGACCGCTGGCCCTGGTTCGACACGCTCGTGGCTGAGGCGCGCGCCGTGATCGAGACGGACAGCTCCCCCGTTCTCGCCTGCTCGGCCCTGAAACAGCGCTACCGCGATTACCTCGTGGAGGATTTCGCGCGCCATCGCCTCGTTTACCTGAAGGGGAGCTACGAACTGATCAAGGGTCGCATGGACGCCCGCGAACATGAATACATGACCTCGACCCTGCTGAAGAGCCAGTTCGACGCACTCGAGGAACCGACGGCGGGACCCGGTGTCCTCGTTCTCTCCATCGAAGAATCGCCGGACTCGATCGTTCGCCAAATCGTGGACTGGCTGGAGCCATCGTAAACCGAAGATGGGACGCATCCTCTTCATCCGGGGCGGCGCGGTCGGGGATTTCATCCTGACGATGCCCTCACTGCGCCTTGTGCGCGAATCCCTGCCGAGCAACGAGATCGAAGTGCTCGGATACCCCTCGATCGCCTCGATCGCGGTGGCGGCGCGTCTCGTGGACCGTGTGAGGCCTCTCGAGGATCCGCGTCTCGCGACCTTTTTCGCTCCGGGGGCGAAGCTCGACGAGGAATGGTGCGCCTATTTCGCGGGATTCGACGTGGTCGTGAGCTGCCTCTACGATCCCGACGGCTATTTTGCGGGCAATCTGCGTGTCGCCGGGGTGAAAACCCTGATTGCCTGTCCCTACCGGCCCGACGAAACCCCGCCCCATGTCCCTGCGGCGGTGCAATTCGCGAAACCGCTCGAATCGCTCGGCCTCTACCTTGAGGACGCGAGCCTTGATCTCGAGTACGGCACGGCTCCCTTGATTGGAGCAACGGAGGGCGGTCCGCTCGTGGCCCTGCACCCCGGCAGCGGCAGTCCGAAAAAGAACTGGAGCTTCGAGGCCTGGGCCCGGGTGCTGGCTGTGCTCCATCGCGAGGGAAGGGTGGCCCGCTTTCTTATCACGAGCGGCGAAGCGGAGGGAGAAGTGATCGGAGCCTTTCTCACCCAACTCGAAGCTGCGGGAGTGCCCCATGATCACTTCGTGGGCCGTCCTCTCGCCGAGCTGGGAGCACTTTACCGGCGGATCGAGGGTTTTCTCGGTCATGACAGCGGTCTCTCGCATCTCGCGGCCAGCGCAGGCGCAAAAGGGCTGCTGCTCTTTGGTCCGACCGAACCCGGGATCTGGGCTCCAGTTTCTTCCCGGGTGAAGGTGGTGCAGTCCCCGAATCGCTCGCTGGGTGGTCTCGACGAAGGGCTCGTTTTGGAGGAAGCGCGAAAGTTATTCACCGCCTCTTAGAAGAGGATTTATTTTTGAGGAAAGTTTCTATCTTCTTCTAGTCGTGAATAACTGTGAAGTATCGCCGCAAGTGATTCAAGGAGAGGGCTTCGTGAGGGAATATCGGTGATCAACAAGTGTGGCTGCTTTCGTGTGGAAGTCTCCCGGATGACCCAATAAGTCGAAGTTGTTCAGAGTTGTTCAGAGTTGTTCACCAGTTCTTCGCGATTTTGTTTCTCCATCCAGCGGCGTTCGCGGAGGGCTTCGGACGCGGCGTTGATCTCGGCCTCCTTTTTGCTGTTCCCCGATCCTTGGCCGAGAGTGATGCCTTCCCAGCGGACTTCGGCGACAAAGGATTTGAGGTGATCGGGGCCCTCCTGGCCGACGATGCGGTAAGTGGGGCTGGCCGGGGCGATCGCCTGGAGACATTCCTGGAGTTCGCCTTTCGGATTCATTTCCTCGGGCTGGGAGAGGATCTCGTCGATGAGGGCGCCGAAATTCTGAAAGAGAAACCCGCGCGCGGCCTCGAGCCCGCCATCGATGTAAACGGCTCCGGCGAGGGCCTCGAAGGCGTCCGAGAGATTCGAGGGCCGGTTGCGGCCGCCGCTGGCGAGTTCGCCTTTGCCCAGGAACAGGTAGGATCCGAGTTCGAGCCGGTTGGCGAAGAGGCAGAGCGCTTCCCGGGAGACGAGGCGGCTGCGCAGCTTCGTGAGACGGCCCTCGCCTTCGCCGGGGTAGCGGCGGAAGAGTTCCTCGGTGAGGATGAGCTGGATCACCGCGTCGCCGAGGTATTCAAGCCGCTGGTTGTCCGGCTGCGAACGTTTCGTTTCGCAGGCGAGACTGGGGTGCGTGAGGGCTTCGGAGAGGAGGGCGAGATTGGCGAAGCGGTAGCCGATCTTGGCCTCGATGGAATCCATGGACGGGAAGGAACGCGTTTCCCGCGAGGGGGAGAAGAGGTGGGGTGGCTGACGGGGATCGAACCCGCGACAACCGGAATCACAATCCGGGGCTCTGCCACTGAGCTACAGCCACCATCTCGACGGACGGTCGGGAACCGATCCGAGCGGGGAGGGGAAAATTAGGCGAAAGCCCTTCCTTTTCCAACGGAAAATGAGGCAGCCTTGCAAAAACGCTCCTTTCGCGGGAGGTTCGGGAGTTATTCACAGGTTATTCAGCCTTATTCACATCCCACCCATCCCACTTTCGGATGCACCCCACCGCCCCCACCGACTGGAGACCGGTCGCTTTCAAGGAATGGCAGCTCGTCTCGGACGCGATCGCCTCGGGCGAACAGAGCGTGCTCCTGCGCAAAGGCGGCATTTCCGAGGGCAAAGCGGGCTTCCAATGGCTGCACGAGCGCTTTTTTCTCTTCCCGAGCCTCTTCCACGAGCAGGCCGAGCAGGTCACGCCGCTGCCGGACGGGTCCCTGCGGTCCTTCGAGCCGCGCGACGGACTGGCCGAGGATGACATCGTTTTCTCCGTCTACCTCGAGACGATTGCGAGCGGGCGGATCACCGATTGGGACGAGGTGCTGCGCCTCGCGCCTTATCACATCTGGCGAGAAGAGATCGTGCGCGAGCGTTTCGAGTGGGGTGACGAGCCCGGGATCTCGTGGGCGACTTTCCGTGCCTGGAAGCTCGATGAACCCTGGATCCTCAAGGATCGCGCGACCTTCGGGGGCTGTCGTTCGTGGTTTGGCATGCCGACCGACGAGGGTGGCGATTGGCGCGCCCGGCTCGAAGGGTCCCGCTGGGTCGAGCCTGCCTGCGGCTTGCCTGATTGGCTGATTTAGGATTGGCAAAGGAGCGCGCTTGCGGTTTGATAGGGAAAACCGGGCCCGACCCGGATCTTCTTCCCTTTCCCTCCCCGCGTCATGCTCCCCGAAGTCGAGAAACTCCTCCGCGTCCAGCACCACGACCAGAAGATCAAGGCGATCGACAAGGAACTCGCCGGCATCCCGGTGGAGGCCGCCGATATCCGCGACCGTCTCGTCTCCGACCAGCAAGCCGTCGAGGCGGCCAAGCTCGAGATGCAACACACCGAGGTGGCGATCAAGAATTTCGAACTCGACGTCGCCACCCGCCGCACCACCATCGGCAAGCTGAAGACGCAGCAGTTCGAGACTCGCAAAAACGAGGAATACCAGCGCATGGGCGTCGAGATCGAGAGATACGGCAAAGAGATCGCCGGACTCGAGGATCGCGAGATGGAGCTGCTCGAGAAGGCCGATACCCAGCGCAAAGTTTACGAGGCCGCCCGGGCGAAGCTCGCGGAAAATGAAATCTCGGTGAAGGAAGAGCTCGAGGACCTCGAAGCCCTCGCCACGAAACTCAAGGCCGATCGCGAAGCCGAGGTCGCCGAGCGCGATCGTCTCGCCTCCGCGGTGCCGGAAGAGATCATCGACAGCTACCACCGCCTTTTCAAATCAAAGAACGGCATGGCCGTGGTCGGTCTCGTTGACGAGGTCTGCCAGGGCTGCCACATGAAGGTCGTGAAATCGACGATGATCGAGGTGAAGGCCGAGAACCACCTCGCCCATTGCGAGAATTGCGGCCGCATCCTCTACTGGTGGACCGACGAACGCGTCGGAAAAAATCGCGGCGAGTATTGAGCGCCGACCGGTGCGACGCGGTCGATGCTCCCCACCTGACCCGATGTCGACCCTGCTCGAACAACTCATTCGCGAACAAGGCGACGAAGTCGCGGCCCACGTCGCCGCGCGTCTCGGGATTTCGCGGGAGGAGGCCGCCAAAGCCCTGCCTGCAGCGGCGGCGATCATTTTCAAACGCTTCGAGCCCGGCGCGCAAACCGAAGCCTCGGCTCCCACGCTCGACGGCGTGCTCGTCGATACGGGCGAACAGATCAGCGAGCGCGTCGGCGCCGGACTCGGGATCACGCCCGAGCAGGCCGCCCAGATCGTGCCGTTGCTTTTGCCAGTGATCCTGCGTTTCCTCGTCCGGCGAGTGCCATACGGGGGGACGGCCCTCATGCTCCTGACCAAGACCGTGGAGCAGCAGGGCTACGGTTCCCTCGACGAGATCGCGATACGACTCGTGCAGCGATGGATGCCCAAGCCGGATCCTTCAGGGCGTCCCGCACCCAGCATCGCGACCCGATTGGGGAGACTGGCGGGAAAATATTTTCCGAGCGATCGGGATTGAGGGCCTTTCAAAACGGCCAAAGCCACGGCACCATCAGCAGGGTGATGAAGAAAATCACCACAGTGAGCGGAGCGCCGACGATGAGGAAATCCTTGAAGCGATATCCGCCTGGTCCATAAACCATGAGGCACGAAGGTTCGAGGGGCGTCAGAAACGAGCAACTCGCGGCGACCGCCACGGTGACGGCGAAGGGCCGCGGATCGTAGCCGAGCTGCACCGCGGCGGCGGCGGCGATGGGCAGGACAAGCGCGGCGGCGGCCTGATTCGACATCGGTTGGGAAAGTCCCACGGTGATGGCGAAGACGAGTCCGAGGAGCCAGACCGGACTCATTCCCTCGGTGACTCCCGCGACCCATCCGGCGATGAGTTTGTCCGCCCCTGATTCGGCGAGGGCCGCGCCGATGCTGAGCATGCAGGCGATGAGAATCACGGCTTTCCACTCCACGTCGCGGAGGACCTCGTCGCTGCGGACGATGCGGCTCGCGAGCATGGCAAAGGCTCCGGTGAGGACCGCGACGGGCAATGGCAGGATCTTGAGGACGCCAAGGGCGATCGCGGCAGCGAAGATACCCGCGATGATCCAGGCTTTCCGTTTCGGCATCGTTGAGACGGCGGGTTCGCCGATGAGGCGGAAGGCTCCTTGCTCCTGCAGCGCGGCGAGATCTCCGGGGCTGCCTTCGAGGAGAAGGACGTCACCGATCGCGAATTTCACTTCAGTGAGCTTGCGCACGCGCCAGCCTGCCTTCTGCACACCGAGCACGAGAATGCCGTGGCGTTCGCGGAAGCGGGCCTGTTTGAGCGACCTCCCGATCAAGGTGGATCCGGGCAGCAGGATCGCTTCGACAATTTTGGACTCGCCGTCCTCTCCGACGATGGACTCGAGTTTCGCTTCTGCCTTCAGTTCGAGTCCGGCGACGTTCTTGACGTCGATGAGGGCCTGGTGGGCGCCCTTCACGAGAAGGACGTCACCCACCTCCAAGACGATCTCGGGTCGGGCGCGGAGGTGCTCGGTTTTTTCCCGCACGATCCGGAGGATCTGGATGTCGTGATCCGATCCGAGTCTCGACTCGGCGATCGTTTTCCCGGCAAAGGGCGACTCCTCCAGGACGATGATTTCGCCGGTGTAGATCGAGGGCTCTTCGTCGATCGACTGTTCCTTGGCCCGTTTGGGAATGAGGCGTCGTCCCACCGTGACAAGGTAGAGGATGCCGAAAATCAGGATGGGCAAACCCACGGGGCTCAACTCGAACATGCCGAGGCTCGCGAGTCCCTGATTCTTCATGATGCCGCTGACCACGAGATTCGTCGACGTGGCGATCAGGGTCACGGAGCTCGCGAGGATCGAGGCGAAAGCCATCGGCAGGAGGTAGTCCGAGACCTGCTCCTTCATCCGCCTCGCCACCCCGATGACCACTGGAATGAAAAAGGCCGTGGCCGCCGTGTTGCTCATGAAGCTACTGAGCACACCGATGCTGATGAGGAGCAGCCAGAGGAAGCGCTTGGGATCGTCCCCGGTGTGCCGCAGGAGGAGGCGAGAGGCCGCTTCCATCAGCCCGGTCCGGGCGAGGACCGAGGTCATGATGAGCAGGCCCATGATCATCACGACGGTCTCGTGGCGAAACCCCTGGAACGCGGCCTCGGGAGCGAGGACTCCGCTGACGACGAATCCCAGCATCAGACCGAGGGCGACCACCTCCGCGGGGATCCACTCGAAGGCAAAGCCCGCCATCGCGATGACGAGCAGGATCAGAACGACGACGATTTCGTAAGTCATGGGAGGGCCGGGCAGACGGCGATGGACGCCGGTCGACGGTTCGCAGCCCTCCTACAGACGCTCCGCGGACGATGAGGCAGAACAAAGAGGAGATTTGGAAATTTTCCAGCGCGATTCCCGGGACCGAGGGACACGCATGCGGAATTGTGCGGCGAGGTCGGCGATGACAAGATGGTTCCGATGATCCCCCGTTTCGCTCTCCTTGCCGCCTTTTTTGTCTGCGGGCTTTTCAATGCCTCCGCTGAACCGAAGAAGGATCACCACGTCATTCTCATCAGCGTCGATGGGCTCGCCCATTATTACTTCGACGATCCCAAATGCCACATGCCCACGATCCGGGCGATGGCGGCGAAGGGAGCGCGGGCGAAATGGATGGGCACCTCCTTTCCCACGGTGACCTGGCCGAATCATACCACCCTCGTCACCGGCGTCCACGCCGGACGGCACGGCATCATCGGGAACAACTACTACGATCGCGCCCAGAACAAGGTGATCCCCCTCATTCCCGATCCGCTCTTCGACAAGGTCGAGATCGTGAAGGCACCCACCGTCTACGATGTGGTGCACGCCGCGGGCCTGAAAACGGCCGGGGTCTGTTGGCCTGCAAGTCGCAATGCGCCGACGCTCGATCTGCAGCTCCCCGATGTCTTCGATCAGGCGATCTTCGAGGGAGCCAGCACACCCTCGCTCCTCGCCGAGCTTAAGGAAAAGGGCATTCCCTACTGGAAACAAAACCAATGGTGCCAGGCGGGCAACGCCGGCAAACCGCAGCGCGACTGGATGTACACGCGCATCGCCCAGCATCTCGTGGAGGCCCATCAGCCGAATTTCCTCGCCTTGCACCTCGTCAGTGTCGATGCCCTCGAGCACGCCACCGGACGCCAGTCGGAGGAGGCCTACTGGGCCATCACCGATTCCGACCGCTGCATCCGCGACCTCATTGAGACGGTCGAGGCGGCGGGACTCGCGGACCACACCACCTTTTTCATCACCGCCGACCACGGCTTCATCACCTACACCGAGGAGATCGCGGCGAACGTCGTCCTGCGGGAGGAAGGGCTCCGCGAAGGACAAGGCCTGCGGCTGAAACAGCAGGCCTATGCCCTCTCGCAGGGAGGTGCCTGTTTTGTCTACATCCTCGACGAAGCGAACCGCGATGCCATCCGCGACCGGCTCGCAGCGCGTTACCGCACCGTCGAGGGCGTCGAAGTCGTGATCGAGCCGAAGGAATTCGCGAAGTTCGGCCACCAGTTGCCTTCCGAAAATCCCCACGAGCCCGATCTGATGCTCTCTGCGGCGGATGGCTATTCCTTCTCGGGCAAAGATGACGGCGATCTCGTGATCATCCCGACCGATGGCCCGAAAGGATCGCATGGCTATTCACCCTTCCACGATCTCATGGGCGCTTCCTTTGTCGCCTCCGGGGCGGGCATCAAGCCCGGAGTCGTGCTCGACAAGATCAGCAACACCGACGTCGCTCCCACGATGGCGGCGATGCTCGGGGTGAAGATGGAAGAGGTCGAAGGCCGCGTCCTCACCGAGATCTTCGCCCAGTGAGCGGGCCCCCGCGCTTGTTTTTCCGCAAGAGGAGGGCACGCTAATCGTCCTGCCACCATGATCCACCGGTTCCTCCTCGTTTGCCTGTCGCTCCTCTTCGTTCCTTTCTTGCCGGCGCAGGACGACCTCGCCGCGCAGATGGAAAAGGCCATCGCCACGCTCACCGGAGCCGGTGGCGATCCCGAATCGCTCTCGATGATGTACAACGCCTGTGCCGAGGGCTACATCCAGCGGGGCGACTTCAAGACTGCTTTGGAGCGTTCGCGCACGTCGCTCGGGCTCTGTCGGAAACACGGGCTCGATTCGATGAGTTCGTTTTTCACCTTCTCGAAGATCCTGAGCCAGGTCGACGACGAAGCCGCCACCAGCGTGATGATCGGCGAGCTCGAGGCCCCCGATACGGCGCCCGCCTATCGCAAGGGATTGCTCAAAGCGCTTGAGATGCACGTCGGGCTGCGTGGCGATCCCAAGCTCGCGGTGTTGACTTCGTACGAACTCTGGAAAATGCAGCGCGAGGAGAATCCCGGCAGCGAGGCGGAATTCTGGGCGCTCTTCAACTACGGCAACCATTGTCTCACGAACAAGCTCCACGACGAAGCCGTCCCCGCCATCACCGAAGCCCGCGAGCTCGCCCTGAAGTTGGGCAAACCGGAGCTCGCCGCGAACTGCTCGCGCGCCCTCGCCACCGCGCTGCTTCAGGTCGGGCGGCTCGAGGATTCGCTGAATCTCACCCGCGAGGCGATCGAGTTCATCCGTCAGGGCCAGGACCAGATGTTCCTTGGCTTCGAATTGCGCAACCTCACCCAGAGTCTCCTGCGGGTCGGTCAGCTCGACGAAGCCGCCGCCGCCCTCGCCGAGGCCCTGACCCTCGCGAAGCACGATCTGGAAACCGGCGAACTCCAGTCGATGGAAGCGGCGCTGCTCTTGAAACGCGCCCTCGCAGCAGGCGGAGAGCCCGACTACGCGCCGGTCATCGCGAAGCAGGAGGCTGCGGTCGCGTCGAAACTGAAAAACACCGCCGGAGGCGAGGGGCTCGCGAAACTCGGGGCGACTTTCGACTTCATCACCCTCGCCGCCTACCAGCTCGGTGCGGGGAAACTCGACGAATCCGATGCCACCCTGACAAAAGCAGAAGAAGGAGCCGATGCCTGGGAGGAAAACTCACGTCAGGCCCAGAATCAGGCCGTCTTCTCCGCCGACCAGGTGAATCTCTCCATGGCCGAACTGCGCTCGGGCATCTACGAACTGCGCCAACAGATCGAGCTGCGCCGCAACGATCCCGTCGCCGCCCTCGTCGCGGCGGAAAACGGACGTGGTGCCGCCCAGGCCGCGCTCTTGCGTGAAAAGCTCGGTCTCGAGCCCGGGGACCGCGTCGTGAAAACGCTCGATGCCGACGAGATCCGCCGCATCACGCAGATCCACGCGGGCACCATCGTCGTGTATTCGCTCGTGCATTCCTTTCCCACCCGTGTGCAGATGCAATTGACCGCGGAAGAAAACGCGCGTTTTCCCCAGCAGCTCCTCGCCTGGGTCATCTCGCCGACGGGCGGAATCCAATTCAGGGCCACCATCCTTGCGGGACCGATCCGCGAAACCGTGACGCGCGCCCTCGCCGAGATCCGCGACCCGGCCAATGCGCCGGTGCCGGCGGGAAAGAAGCCGGCCGTCGAAGTGCTCTCGGGCCTTCTCCTCGAGCCGCTGCGCGAATTCCTCCCGAAAGAGCCGGCCTCGCTCATCACCTTCGTGCCGCAGGGCGAGCTCTTTCTCGTGCCTTTCGCGGCGCTGCCCTACGGAGCCGCCGGAGAGACCTTGCTCGATCACCACACCCTGACCCTCACCCCATCGATCGAGTTGCTCCAGCTCGCCTACGAGCAGGGGCGCGCCATCGCCGATGCAGGGAAAGGCGAGATCCTCCTCGTCGGCAATCCCACCATGCCCGGCTACAAATCGCGTCCCGACCGATCCGCCGAGTCGCTTTCGCCGCTGCCCGGAGCCGAGGCCGAGGCGCGGCACCTCGCCACGATTCTCAAGACCGAAGCCCTCATCGGCGACGCCGCGACCGAAGCCGTCGTGGCCGGACGCATGGAAGAAGCCCGCTTGCTCCACTTTGCCACGCATGGGCTCCTCGAGGCGGAGAGTTCCTACAATCAGTCGCTGCTCTCGTCACTCGCCTTTGCCCCGAGCGAGGGAGAAGACGGTTTCCTCACCGCCAAGGAAATCTCGCGGATGAAGTTGAAGGCCGGGCTCGCCGTCTTGAGCGCCTGCGACACGGGGCGCGGGGCGATCACGGGAGACGGGGTCATCGGTTTGTCTCGCGGGTTCATCACCGCGGGCGTACCGACGCTCGTCGTCTCGCTCTGGCCGGTGAACGATGCCGCCACCGCCGTCCTCATGGGCCACTACTACGAGTCGATCGAGGCCGGCGCGGGAAAAGCGATCGCGCTGCGCGAGGCGATGTTGCGTACGAAAACGCAGTTTCCCGAAGCGGTGATGTGGGCTCCCTTTGTCCATTACGGACTCGCCGGAAAGTGAAGGTAAGCTCCGAAACCGTTTCGTATCTCCAATCCCCATGTTCCGGACGCCGCGTCTCTTTCTGGTTCCACTTTTCCTTCTCACGATCGCTCCTGCCTTGGCCGAAGTGGTGCGGGTCGAGGTTCAATCGACCTCCGATCTCGGCGAGACCGGCTATGAGGAACTCGTCGGCACGCTTCACTACGAGATCGATCCGCGGGATCCCCGTAACGCCATCATCGCCGATGTGGCCCTGGCTCCGGTGAATGAAGCCGGGCGCGTGAGTTTCTCCGGCGATCTCCGTATTCTCCGTCCGAAAGATCCTTCGCGCGGCAATGGTGCCGCCTGGATCGAGATCCCGAACCGCGGCGGCAAGGCGAGCCTGCAGGAGTGGTTTGTCAGGCACGGCTTCACCGTCGTCAGCATCGGCTGGGAGTTCGACATCCTCCCCGAGGAAGAGAAGATGCGGCTCGAAGTGCCCGAGGCTCGGAATCCCGATGGCACTCCGATCCGCGGAGTCGTCAGCGCCGTCTTCACTTCTGACAAAACACTCAATGAGCAAAAGGTCACCGACCTCGCCATTTATCCTCCCGTCGATCCCGACGGATCCGACAGCCGTCTCCTCATCCGTGACCGCGCCGCCTTTCCCGGAGGTCGCGAAGTGCCGCGGGAAGACTGGTCGGTCGAGGGACACCGGGTCCGCCTCGCCGGTGGCTTCGAACCTGGGCTCACCTACGAGGTCTCCTGGCTCGCCGAAGGACCTCCCCTCGCCGGCCTCGGCTACGCGGCGATCCGCGACGCGGTCGCGTGGCTGAAGCATGGCGACGATTCCCTTGCTCCGGTCGAGCACGCCTACGCCTTCGGCTCGTCGCAGTGCGGGCGTTTTCTGCGCGATTTCGTCTATCTCGGTTTCAACACCGACGAGCAGGATCGCATCGCCCTCGACGGAATCATGGCCCACGTTGCTGGAGCGGGACGCCTCATTTTGAATGAACGCTGGTCGAAGCCACGCGCCATCGCCGGATACGACACGTCCTCCTTTCCTTTCGCCGACACCGCCCTGACCGATCCCGTGAGCGGTCGTAGCGACGGCATCCTCGAGAATCCCCGCGTGACCCACCGCCCGAAGATCTTCTACACCAACATGGCTGCGGAATACTGGGGTGCCGGACGTGTCGCCGCCCTCACCCACACCGATGTGGGGTGTGAAACGGATCTCGCCTTTCCCGAGGAGGTGCGTTCCTACTTCTTCGCCGGCACCTCGCATGGTCCCGCGCCTTTTCCGCCGACGGCGCTGGTGAAGGGCGAGCCGCTCGCCAATCCGGTCAGCGCTTCGCCTTCGATCTATGCCCTGCGCCTCGCGATGCACCAATGGGTCAGTGAAGGTATCGAACCGCCCGCGAGTGTTGTGCCCACGCTCGCCGACGGCAGCCTCGTTCCCGCTGCGGCCCTGAACTTTCCCGCAGTGCCCGGTCTCGCCTCGCCCCACGCCGTGAGCGCCGGAGGCCGTGTCTCCAATCCCCAATGGCCCGATGGAGCGGGTAAGGGAACGGAGTTGCCACTCCTCGTGCCGCGCGTCGATGCCGATGGCAACGACCTTCCCGGGATCCGCATGCCGGACGTCGCGGTGCCGCTCGGCACGGCCACGGGCTGGGTCTTCCGTCCTGAAGCGATGGGGTCGCCACACGAGTTCTACCTGCTGCGCGGTGCCTGGGTGCCCTTTGCCGCGACCCGGACCGAACGTGAGGGGGCGGGCGATCCGCGCCCCTCGGTGGAGGAACGTTATGCCTCGAAAGACGACTACCTCGCCAAGGTGCGCGCCGTCCTCGAGGATCTGGTGGATCGCCGCCTCCTCGAAGAGATCGATCTCGAGAAGCAGGTGCGGCAGGCGGGTGAGCGATGGGATTGGGTCGTGGGAAGTGCCAAGTGAGAAAGCGCCCGGAACCCTTGCAAAAAGCGGCTGCATCCCGGCCCGGCGGGTGTACAATCCCGGCCCACCCCATCCCAGACCATGGCCGAGCAACGCAAGAGCTTTCCTTTCAGCGAATTTGAACCCAAATGGCAGGGCCATTGGGAGTCGAAGAAAACGTTCTCGGTGCCAAATCCGGGCGAACCAAACTTCGATGCCTCGAAGCCGAAGTTCTACGTGCTCGACATGTTTCCCTACCCGAGCGGCTCCGGACTTCACGTCGGGCACCCCGAGGGTTACACCGCCACCGACATCATCACGCGCTACCGGCGCATGAAAGGCGACAATGTGCTCCACCCGATGGGTTGGGACGCCTTCGGTCTGCCCGCCGAGGAACACGCCCGCAAGACCGGCGAACACCCGCGCATCAACACGGAGAACAATATCAACAATTTCCGAGGCCAGCTCAAGCGTCTCGGCTTCGCCTACGACTGGGACCGCGAGGTGAACACGACCGACCCCGACTACGTGCGCTGGACCCAGTGGATCTTCCTGCAGCTCTATCACAGCTATTACGACGAGACGACGCAGAAGGCGCGGCCCATCGCCGAGCTTGAGGCGAAAGGCCTGAGCCGTGATGAGATCGACGCGAAACGCCTCGCCTACGTCGCCGAGGCGCCCGTGAACTGGTGTCCCGATCTCGGCACCGTGCTCGCGAACGAGGAAGTCGAAGAATGGCGCTCGAAGGGCCACACCGTCGAGCGCCGTCCGCTCAAGCAATGGATGCTACGCATCACCGCCTATGCGCAGCGCCTCATCGACGAGCTCGACGGACTCGACTGGCCCGAAGGCATCAAGCTGCTCCAGAAAAATTGGATCGGACGCAGCGAGGGGGCCGAGGTGAAGTTTTCAGTTGGCAGTCTTCAGAGTTCAGAAGTGGCTCCGGATGCCGCGACTGAAAACTGTGAACTGAACCCTGAAAACTCTTTCACCGTCTTCACGACGCGGCCCGACACCCTCTTTGGCGCGACCTACATGGTCCTCGCACCGGAGCATCCCCTCGTCGACAAGATCGTGACCGCGGAGCAAAGGGACGCCGTCGAAGCGTATCGCAAGGCTTGCTCCGCGAAGTCCGACCTCGAGCGTACCGAGCTGGCGAAGGAAAAGAGCGGCGTCTTCACTGGCGGCACCGCGACCAATCCGGTCAACGGCGAGGAGATCCCCGTGTGGATCGCCGACTACGTCATGATGAGCTACGGCACCGGAGCGATCATGGCCGTGCCCGCGCACGATGAACGCGATTTCGAGTTTGCGAAGCAGTATGGGATTCCCGTGATTTGTGTTGTCGGTCAAAGATTGATCGATTCTGATGAATCGTTTCAACGAGTTGGAGACCCCAATGCTCCTGGGCCGATGCACGTTGGCAAATTTGGAGAAAATCCACATCTCATTTACCACAGGAAAGATGAGTGTTTTGCGGGACAAGGTTTTGCCATCCACTCCGGCTTCCTCGACGGCCTCTCCACGCCCGAAGCGAAAGCCAAGATTATCGCCTGGCTCGGGGAAAAGGGGCTCGGTAAAAAGACCGTGAACTTCAAGCTGCGCGACTGGCTCTTCTCCCGACAGCGCTACTGGGGCGAGCCCTTCCCCATCATCTGGAAGGACGGCCGCCACGAGGCCATCGCCGAATCCGAGCTGCCCCTTCTCGCGCCCGAGCTCGAGGATTACAAGCCGAGCGGCAGCCCCGAGCCCATTCTTTCGAAGGCCACCGCCTGGGTCGAACTCGGCGACGGCGTCACCCGCGAGACGAACACGATGCCGCAGTGGGCCGGTTCGTGCTGGTACTACCTGCGCTACTGCGACGCCCGCAACACCGATCGTTTCATGAGCCGTGAGGCGGAGGACTACTGGCTGGGCAAGAACGGCAAACCCGGCGGCGTCGATCTCTACGTCGGCGGCACCGAGCACGCCGTGCTCCACCTCCTCTACGCGCGCTTCTGGCACAAGGTCCTCTTCGACCTCGGCCACGTCGGCACGCCCGAGCCTTTCCAGAAGCTCGTCAACCAGGGCCTCATCCTCGGCGAAGACGGACAGAAGATGTCGAAGTCGCGCGGCAATGTCGTCAATCCCGACGATGTCGTCGCCGAATATGGCGCCGATTCGCTGCGCCTCTACGAGATGTTCATGGGACCGCTCGAGCAGGTGAAACCCTGGTCGATGAAGGGCGTCGAGGGCGTCTACCGCTTCCTCGCCCGCGTCTGGCGTCTCGTCATGGAGTCGAACCAGGAGGATGTCTGGGTCCTCAATGCCAAACTCGCCGAAATCGATCCTGACAAAGCCACCGACAAGGTCGTCCACGCGACGATCAAGAAGGTCGGAGAGGACATCGAGGACATGAGCTTCAACACCGCGATCTCGCAGATGATGGTCTGCACCAACGAGCTCACCAAGCTCGAGCAGGTGCCGGTTTCCTCCGTCGTGCTGCTGCTGAAGGCGCTCAATCCTTTCGCCCCGCACCTCACCGAGGAACTCAACGCCACCCTCGCCGCGGCTTTCACCTCCGTGGACAAGACCGATCTCGCGAACCAGTCCTGGCCCGCCTACGATCCCGCCAAGCTGATCGAAGACGAGGTCGAGATCGTCGTGCAGGTCAACGGCAAGGTCCGCGACAAGATGTTCGTCGCCAACGGCGCCCCGAACGAGGAGGTCGAGAAACTCGCCCTCGCGAGCGACAAGGTGAAGTCCTTCATCGAAGGCCTCACCGTCCGCAAGGTCATCGTCGTGCCCGGGCGCCTTGTGAACGTGGTCGCGAACTGAGATTCCCCCCTGGGAGCGCCGGCATCCCTGCCGGCGTTTTCTCCAACCCAACCCGGTTGCCCCGTCGACCTGACCCTGTTAGGGTGCGCCCCATGCCCCTGACCCTCAATTTCCGCAACGCGAAGCTCTCGGCGATGTCCCTCGCCAAGGTGGGCAATCCCGTGCGCGACGAACCGCTCCAGACCTCGCAATCGCTCTGCCGTTTCCAGAACGAGGAGGCCGACCTGCTCACCCATTGTTTCCTGAAGTCCTTCCGCTCGCTCGAGCTGCACCAGCTCCATCACCACACCGATCTCGCGAAGAACGAACTCTACGCCGCCGCCGCCACGATCTTCGAGGACAACACCACCCTCCTTGAGCAGGGCGCGGTGATCGCGCGGCACCTCTACGCGAAGTCGCACCACCCCAACATCAAGTCGGGCGACCTCTGCATCGCCCTGATCGACCACGTCGGCGTTGTCGGCCAGGCGGTGCAGGCCATCAGCATCGTGAAGTCGGAAAGCCGCGTGCCCTTTCTCCAGATTTCGGAACGGAACGGCGACCTCGTCCTCACGACCGAGCAGGGGATCTATCCCGACAAGATCGACAAGGGCTGCCTCGTCGTGAACCACGGCCGCGCCGACGGCTTCACCGTCTACCTCTTCGACAAGAGCGGCGGCAACACCCAGTTCTGGGTGCGCGATTTCGCCGGAGCCAAACCGGTCACGAACGACGACTTCCTCACGCGTCGTTTCTCCGAGCTCTGCGTGGAGTTCGCCAAGCGCGGCCTGCCCGAGGAAACGCTCGCGGAGGAGCGCATGGAGGTCGCGAGCCGCACCGTGAATTACCTGAAGGAAAACGACGAGTTCGACCTCGTCGAGTTCGAGCAGAAGGCCCTCGAGAAACCCGAGCGCATCGCGCAGTTCGAGGCCTTCAAGGTCGACTACGAAGAGGAGCGCGGCGAACCGGTCGCGGAGAAGTTTTCCGTCTCCAAGAAGGAGGCGGAAAAGGCCGGAAACCGGATGAAGAGCCGCATGAAACTCGATGTCGGGGTGGAATTGAAGTTTTCCCCCGGCTTCATCCACCAAGCCGCCCACTTCCTCGAGCGCGGCCACGACGACGACAAGCAGATGGAGTTCATCAAGATCTACTACCGCAAGGAAGAGGGGTGAGGTGAGGGAGCATCCCTCAGCCGAAGCAGCGAGGAGTCGGGCTTGTGCGGGGCGGAATGCAATTCCGCCCTACGGCCTTTCCAAGCGGGGCGAAGCAAAAGAAGTAGGGCGGATTTGCAATCCGCCCCCCGTCGGACCGGCGACCGTGGCTGTGCGAGGCGGAATGCAATTCCGCCCTACGGCCTTTCCAAGCGGGGCGGAGCAAAAGAAGTAGGGCGGATTTGCAATCCGCCCCTCGTCGGTCCGGCGGCGGAATTCATGGGGACTCACCTTCAGCCAGAAACGCGCGCCAGCCGCCGAGGGCAGTGATCTCGCGCGAGCCCTCGGGCACGGCGCTTTCGCAGAGGAAACCGGTGACGAAACGTCCGCTCGCGAGCTCGAGTTTGCCGAAGCCGAGCGGTGAAGGGATCGCCGCGACGAAGCCGCCGAACTGCGAGGCCGGCACGGCCCAGCGTTCGAGCAGGATCGAGGCGCCCGCGCCACCGCTCTCGCGGATCAGCCCGGGCCGGGCCGGCAGTCCACCGACCGGAGGCAGGGCGAGGAGCCGGTAGGCTGCCGACGTGCGATCCTCGGCGAGGAATTTCGCGCCGCGGTTGGTGAGCTGCCAGTTCAGCGGCAGGCCGCGCATGTGGGCCCCGCACACCGCCACTTCGATCCAGTCGGAGGGCGGCACGGGATCGCCCACGGACTCCGTTTCCCCGCCCGCAAAACGCTCCGCCAACCCCAACAAAGCCACCTCGGCGAAGGGCGGCGCGACGAGGGTGATGCCCCAGGGCATGCCGCTGGCCGGGAGACGACCGGCCGGCACCGCGCAGGCGCAGAGGTCGAGCAGGTTCATGAAGTTCGTGTAGTAGCCGAGGTTCGAATTCAGTTTCACCGGATCGGCCTCGACCTCGGCGACGGTGTAGGCCGTG
>Ga0209573_1001461_pt1 | contig 36434 bp, 34 predicted proteins | sample TNRBio252014_DNA_FD_185870 | JGI IMG/M metagenome (GOLD analysis project Ga0209573, IMG submission 185870) | Wastewater treatment Type I Accumulibacter community from EBPR Bioreactor in Madison, WI, USA - TNR Reactor_6/25/2014_ DNA (SPAdes)... | ecosystem: Engineered > Bioreactor > EBPR >...
TGATCATGGGCGTCACCATGTTCATCCAGCAGAAGCTCAGCCCCGCCCCGCCCGATCCGATTCAGGCCAAGGTGATGATGGCGTTGCCCATCGTGTTCACCTTCATGTTCCTGTGGTTCCCCGCCGGGCTGGTGCTGTACTGGGTGGTGAACAACATCCTGTCCATTGCCCAGCAGTGGATGATCACCAAGCGGGTGGAGTCCGGGGCCGATGCGGCGGCCAAAGCCAAGGAAGGGCCGGGATGGATCGAAAAAGGCCGCAAGCTGTTGGTCGATCAGGGGCGCAAGCTGGTGGATCTGGCCAAACAGTCGTTGCCCGACCAGAAGCGTTCCGGCAAGCGCAGAAAGTAAAGTGATGGCGTCGCCACGACCCTGTACCTCCCGCCCCAACCCTTCCTCGCATTGGGGAAAGGGGCGGGTTGAACCGGGATGACCGCTGACACCATCGCCGCCATCGCCACCCCGCCCGGTCGCGGCGGGGTGGGCATTCTTCGCATTTCCGGCCCGCTCAGCGTCGCCATCGCCCAGGCGATTTGCGGTGACCTTCCCCAACCCCGTTACGCGGCATTCCGCCGGTTTCATACCCACGAGGGCGGCGTTCTCGATGAGGGTCTTGCCCTCTATTTCCCCGCGCCGCATTCCTTCACGGGCGAAGAGGTGCTGGAACTGCACGGTCATGGCGGGCCAGTGGTGCTGGATTTGCTGCTGGCGCGGGTCTGCGAGCTGGGCGCACGTCCAGCCCGGCCTGGCGAATTCTCGGAACGCGCTTTTCTCAACGACAAGCTGGATCTGGCCCAGGCCGAGGCGATTGCTGACCTGATCGCCAGCACCACGGCGGAAGCCGCCCGCGCCGCGCTGCGGTCCCTGCAAGGCGAATTTTCGCACCGGATTCATACGCTGGTCGAAACGCTGATCGAACTGCGGCTGTATGTCGAAGTCGCGATGGATTTCCCTGAAGAAGAGATCGATTTTCTGGCCGATGGCGTGCTCGCGGCGCGGCTGGGCGCGTTGCGGGAACAACTGGCGGCATTGCAGACCGCCGCTGGACAGGGGCGCTTGCTGCGCGACGGCATGACGGTGGTGATCGCCGGGCGGCCCAACGCCGGCAAGTCCAGTTTGCTGAATCAACTGGCCGGGCGCGAAACCGCTATTGTCACCGCCATTCCGGGCACTACCCGTGACGTGCTGCGGGAACAGATTGCGATTGACGGTATGCCGCTCCATATCATCGACACCGCCGGTCTGCACGACAGCGACGATCCGGTGGAGCAGGAGGGCATTCGTCGCGCCTGGGCCGAGATTGCGACCGCTGACCGGATTCTGCTGCTGGTGGATGACCGGCAGAACTTGACGGCTGCGGATCGGGCGCTGCGGGAACGGTTGCCGGCGACCACCGGGGTGACGGTGATCTATAACAAGATCGATTTGACCGGCCGGGCGCCGGCTTTACAGCCGACAGATGAGGGTCATGCGCTGTGGCTGTCGGCAAAGACCGGCGCTGGACTGGAGCTGTTGCGCGCGCATCTCAAGGACTGCATGGGCTATCACGGCGGCGAGGGTACGCTGATGGCGCGGCGGCGCCATCTGGAGGCGCTGGAACGGGCGGCGGCGGCGCTGGCGGCGGCGGATGGGCAGTTGCGGATTCGCGCCGGGGAGCTGGTCGCGGAAGAGTTGCGTCAGGCGCAAAACGCGCTGGGGGAAATCACCGGGGAATTTACCAGCGAGGATTTGTTGTCCCGAATCTTCAGCAGCTTTTGCATTGGAAAATAGCGAGCCTTCCGGCGTAGTCCGAAGCCTTCCGCGAATCGCTTTCAAACCCGTTCACTCCCCTCTCCCGCCAGCGGGCGAGGGGTTGGGGGAGAGGGTCGCAGTTTCAAAGACTGACCCCCTCTCCCTAACCCTCTCCCCCTTGGTAGGGGGAGAGGGGGCTGAATGACTACTTTGTAAAAAGTCGGCTCTTTGGAACATTGGAAGACCTCAAAGATAGGTATGCAACGGCTTTGCTGCTCCGCTCGCATCATGCGTATAACAAGTTAACTTTCATATGTTAGGTACTTAAACGATTTTCCAGTTACTCCAGTTTCAAATAACTGGGTCGATGTTCGCTGGGGCTTTGATGCTTCTGAAAAGCGTTATGTGGCGGAAGCCCCGCACCCGACAGACTTGCGGTTTTTTTGTGCCTGCCGATTCTCTCAATGGTCGGGAGGGGCGTGAATATCCCGAATAGCGCCCGCCGTCCACATACGGTTTCGAACTCCCGGCCACCCTCCCGCTGAGGGGCTTTCGAAAGAAATGTGGAGATTTCCCATGTCGAGTTTGACCCCCTTCCGGTTTGATGCTCATGCGGTGCGCGTGATCGATGTTGACGGCGCGCCGTGGTTTGTGGCGAAAGATGTGTGTACGGCGCTTGATCTCACTTGAAGCGGCAATCGGATAACCCATGTTCCCGAGGAATGGAGGGGGGTGACATCCGTTGTCACCCCCTACGGGACGCAGGAAATGGCCGCCCTCTCCGAGCAGGGCCTGTACTTTTTCCTTGGCCGCAGCGACAAGCCCAAGGTATTGCCGTTTCAGAAATGGTTGGCGGGTGAAGTGCTCCCGGCGATCCGCCAGACCGGCGAGTACCGAAGCGCCCTCTCCCCCGCCCCCTCTCCCGCACGCGGGCGAGGGGAGGAGCTGGCGACGCTGCGGGCGCAACGGGCGGTGTTGTGGGCGTGGTTGATCGAGGCGCGGCCGGAAGTGGGCAAGATTGCCCGGTTTCGGCGGGCGGGATTGAACCGGCTGGAAATCGCCCGCGCCCTGGGCTGGGGCGAGAAGCGGGTGCGGCGGGCGGAGAAGAAGCTGGCCGAGGCGGGCCTGTTGCCGAGCGCCGCGCCGCAACTGGCGCTGACGCTGGAGGGCTGAGCCATGAATCTGCCGATTCCCCAACCGGTCTGCGCCGATACCCGCAATGCCGATGAGAAGCTGGAGGACGCCCGCGCCGCGCTGGCCTGTCTGGAGGATGTGTTAAGCCATATTCCGCCCGCGCCCCAGGGCGATCTGCATTGTCTGGACCCGGAGAACCTGGCCGGCTTCCTGCGGTTAATCTTGGCGCAGTTCCCGGAGTAAGCGCGGCTCCCTGAATCCCCAACGCCGGCGCAAGCCGGCTTTTTTGTGGGTGTTGAATTTTCCTTGGAGTGTGGTATCTAAGATGTACGCCCTGATCGGGTAGAGCCCAATTCAGGTAGAAGGGACGCATGCCTTCGGGCATCCGGTGACGTGGGTTCGAATCCCACCCTCGATCAGAGCGCCCCTTCCAGCACGTCAAACCCCTTGAGTTCGTTGTCTGTTGCGAGTCGCCCTGACCGCACGAGATTGGTCAGTACCTTCTGACCGCCCTCTTTAACTTGGTAGTCCAGTTCCACCACCAGCTTTTTGCGCTGCCCGGGCTGATCAAACACCAACAACACTACAGGCAGTTTGGGCTTGCTCAGATCGAGCAAAACCGCCTTTGGCTGACGGAGTTGTTCAGGCAATCGCTCATACCAAGATCGGGGAAGCTGATCTTTTTTATTGCTGCGAAACGTGTGAATGACATCCTCATCCCGCACGGAGAGCAGCGCCGAAGCCGGCGCGATCTGGCGATTTTGGAGTTCAATCACCACATGACCCTGAAAAGCATCGCCCAAAACGCCAATCTGGATCCGATTTTTACCCGGCATGACCGATCCTCGACGCCCGGTTAGCCGATCTGAACGCCGCGCTGGCTCAGGTCAGCGACGAAGTTCGCCGGAAACTGTCGGCCAAGCTCCTCACCAAACAAAAAACCGAAGGCAAACGCGCCCTCACCGACGCCGATACTCGCCGCTGGCAACTGCCCGAAAAAGCCGCCCAACTCTAGCATCGGCGCAACGGCGACCCGCCAGTCGCGGCGGTTCATGATCCTTTGGCGAACAGTTCAGTGAAAAATTGCTGCATCGCCGCCCAGGAACGCGCATCAGCGGCAGCGTTATAGGCGGCGCCCTTGCTGTTGTCGCTGCCATGGGCGGGATTGGTGAAGCCATGCACCGCGCCGCCGTAAGCGATCAACTGCCAATCCACGCCCGCGGTGCGCATTTCCTGCTCGAATGCCGCAATCTGATCGGCGGGTACATAGGGATCATCCGCCCCGTGCAGCGCCAGCACCTTGGCGCGGATGTTTTTGGCATCCTGCGGAGTGGCCGTGTCCAGACCGCCGTGGAAACTGACCACGCCGGCGAGATCCGCGCCGCTCCGGGCCAATTCCAGAACGGCCATACCGCCGAAGCAGTAGCCGATGGCGGCGATTTGGTCCTGCGCGACCCCCGGCTGGGCCTTGAGCGTCGCCAGACCGGCGGCGGTGCGCGCCCGCAGCAGCGCCCGATCCTTCTTGTACTGGCCCGCCAGCGCGCCCGCTTCCTTGGCGTTGGCGGCGATCTTGCCATCACCGTAGATGTCGGCGGCGAAGGCGACATAACCCAGTTCCGCCAGTTGATCCGCGCGACGTTTGGCATAGTCGTTCAGCCCCATCCATTCATGCACTACCAGTACGCCGGGCAACGGCCCTTTCGCCTCTTTGGGATAGGCCAGATAGCCGACCAGCCGGGTATCGCCCTGTTGATACTCAACCGTTCTGGTTTCGATAGCGGCCTGGCTCAGTGCAGGAACCAGCCCGCTCAACATTAGCAACAGCAATGCACGCAACATCAGCAATCCTCCCGGTCGTGAATGGATTAGGACTTTCGCTTGGAAGGGTCTCAATCACTATATATAGTATATATTTCGCTAATTATGCAACTATATGTAGGGTACAAGCGAAAGTCCTATGGATAAAGACAGTTGGAGTTGGCTGGGGGGGCGACAAGTTCCCGCTGTGCGCTCAACGCAGCGCCTTGACCGCTTCCCGGATCAGTTCGGGGCCACGATAAATAAAGCCGGTGTAGATTTGCACCAGGCTGGCGCCGGCGGCGATCTGGGCGGCAGCGTCCGCGCCGCTCAAAATGCCGCCGACCGCGATGATCGGCAGCTTGTCCTCCAGAATTTCCCGTAACTGCCGGACCACCGCAGTGGAGCGCGCCCGCAGTGGCGCACCGCTCAGACCGCCCGCTTCCCCGGCGTGAGGCAATCCTTCCACCCCGGCGCGCGATAGCGTGGTGTTGGTGGCGATAACGGCGTCCAGTTCATGACGAAGCAGGGCCTGGCCCACGGTCGACAGATCGGCTTCCGCAAGATCCGGGGCGATTTTGACCGCCAGCGGCACATAACGGCCCTGTTCCGCCGCCAGTCGGGCCTGCTCGTTTTTCAGCGCTTCCAGCAGCCGCTCCAGCGGTGCGCCGTACTGCCAGTCACGCAGTCCTGGAGTGTTGGGTGAGGAAATGTTGACCGCGACATAACTGGCCCAGCGATAGACCTTGCGCAAGCCGATCAGGTAATCGTCCACGGCGCGCTCGACCGGCGTATCGGCGTTCTTGCCGATGTTGATGCCCAGCACACCTTTGAAGCGGGCGCGGCGCACCCGCTCCACCAGCCGGTCGACGCCCTGATTGTTGAAACCCATCCGGTTGATCAGCGCCTGGGCCTGGGGCAGGCGGAACATCCGGGGTTTGGGATTGCCCGGCTGCGGGCGCGGCGTCACGGTGCCAATCTCGACGAAGCCGAAGCCCAGCGTCCGCCACAGCGCAATGCATTCGCCATCCTTGTCCAGACCGGCCGCCAGACCGACCGGATTGGGAAAATCCAGTCCCATGACCCGGCGTGGGGCGGTGGGAATGCCCAGCGCGGTAAGAGTGGACAGGATGCCCGCTCCAGGCAGGCGCAACAGTCTCAGGGTCCAGTGATGGGCGGTTTCGGGGTCCAACCGAAACAGGAAGGAGCGAAGCAGGGGGTAATAATCCATACCTGGCGATCTCCAGTGAGGGAGGAAAGCGCCCTTGCGGGCGACTGGCTTACAGCGTAGTTTTTCAGTGACAGTAGACAACAATGCTGATACCATGAATACTAAGTCAGCCATGTAAGCGATTTAATGGGTCTGGAGCAGCAGCAAAAGTTTGGAGCCAAACGCCATTTTTGTCACTTGGATAGCTCTGTTGTTGGTCAGATAAGCCTGTTTATCGGCGATGGCGGAAACTCGTGCGGCAGATTACCGTCACCCTGTTGAGTAAGGAACGGGGCTCGCCGCTCGCTACAGGGGCGATGTCCGCACCTTCACATCACATGTCAATGGCCGCACCGCAGGTGGGTTGTACGCGGACCGGCCCATAAACCGCAGGTAAAAAGAATGCGCAAACTACTGATTTTAAGCACGGCGGCGGTCGAGGATGAATTGATTCAGAAAATTTCCGCAGCCGATTGGGAAATCTACTGGACCCAGGATTCAACGCAGGCTCGGGTACTGTTGACAGAACAATCGTTCCGGGTCGGTCTGGCGCTGCTGTTCAGTTGCGAACCGGAACGGTCCATCCAGTGGATCACCGATTTGATGCTGGCCCGTCCGAACATGCAATGGGTCATCGTCCTGCCACGGCCCTGCGTGGAGCGTAAGTCGCTCTCCGGGTTCATCACCGAGCGCTGTTATGATTATCATACGCTACCGGTGGATGCCCATCGGTTGGTGGTCACGCTGGGTCATGCTTACGGGATGGCGGAATTGAACGAAACCAGTCAGCGCCAGCAGCGCGAGATCGATTCCCATTACGGCCTGATTGGCAGCTGCCCGGCGATGCAGACGCTGTTTCGCGGCATCCAGAAAGCCGCCGAAGTGGACGTGCCGGTGTTGATCACCGGTGAAATCGGCACCGGCAAGGAGCAAGCCGCGCGTGCGATCCATGAAAACTCGGTTCGGGCGGCGTCGCCGTTCGTGACGGTGAGTTGTGATGCGCTCACACCCGATCTGGTGCAGTCCGAACTGTTCGGCCACGAGAAGGGCGCATTCGCCGGCGCCAGCGAGCGGCGGATTGGCCAGGTCGAACTGGCCAATGGCGGTACGCTGTTTCTGGACGAAGTGGGCATGCTCGGCCCGGAAGCGCAGGCCAGCCTGCTGCGCTTTCTGGAAGAGAAGAAAATCCGGCGGCTGGGCGGCTCCAAACCGATTCCCGTTAATGTGCGGGTGATCGCCGCGACCCATGTCAACATCGAGCAGACGATGCATGAAGGCCGGTTTCGCGAGGATCTGTTCTATCGGCTGAACGTCCTGCATCTGCGGTCGCCCACGCTGCGCGAGCGCCGGGGTGATGTGGAACTGCTGGCGCGCTATTTCTTCAACAAGTTTTCCGCCGAGGTCCGGACCGTGGCCAAGGGCTTCAGCCGGGACGCGCTGGAAGTCATCAATCGCTACGACTGGCCGGGCAACATTCGTGAATTGATGAACCGGGTACGGCGCGCGGTGCTGTTGTGCGAGGGCTCCTACATTTCGCCCGCTGATCTGGAACTGGAGCGGCGCGCACTGGGCCGGGGCTTCATTACTCTGGACGAGGCGCGGATGGCCGCCGATCGCGAGGTCATTGAAGCGACGCTGCTGCGTACCCGGTTTAACATCGCCCGTGCTTCGCAGGAGCTGGGCGTGTCGCGCATGACCCTGTATCGGCTGATGGAGAAGTACGATATCCACCGCGATACGCTCTAGGCAGGACGCGGGCTGAGCCGGTCAGCCTGTATTGGTGCGATGGCGGCGGAAACACCGGTTTCCGCCGCCCTTCCCGGTCGCCTCGCGAACGCATGACCACACCGTTTGATCCCGCCGCGTTTCTCAAGACCGTCGTGACCCTGCCTGGGGTCTACCGGATGCTGGATGCGCGCGGCGCCGTGCTGTACGTCGGCAAGGCCCGCGACCTGCGGCAACGACTGTCCAGCTACTTCCGGCAACCGCCGCCCTCAATCAAGACCGGCCGTCTGGTGGCGCAGATTCAGGCGATCGAGGTCACGGTCACCCACACCGAGACCGAAGCGCTGATTCTGGAAAGCCGGCTGATCAAGGAGCTTCAGCCGCGCTATAACATCCTGCTGCGCGACGACAAGGGGTATCCCTATCTCCATGTAGCCACCGGCGATTTTCCCCGGCTGGCGCTGCATCGCGGCGTCAAGCGCCTGCCCGGGCGCTATTTTGGGCCGTATCCCCACGCCCACGCTGTTCGCGACACCCTGAATCTGTTGCAGAAACTCTTTCGGCTGCGCTCGTGCGAGGACAGCTTTTTCCGCACCCGCAGCCGGCCCTGCCTGCAATACCAGATCAAACGCTGCACGGCGCCCTGCGTGGGCGGGGTTGACCGCGCCGCCTATCAACAGCAACTGGATGACGCCGTGCAGTTTCTGGAAGGGCGCGGCGGCCAGGTGATTGACGATCTGGCGCAGCGGATGGCGGCGGCGGCGACGGCGCTGGATTTCGAAGCGGCGGCCGGTTATCGCGACCAGATTGCGGAACTGCGCCAGATTCAGCAACGCCAGCATGTCGAAGGGGAGAGCGGCGATCTGGATGTGGTGGCTGGCGCCGTGCGCGGCGGCGCGGCCTGCGTGCAGGTCTTCCTGTTTCGCGGCGGGCGGCTGCTGGGCCACCAAGCGTTCTTTCCACGGCTGCCCGAGGACGAGGACGCCAGCGTGGTGCTGGGCGCGTTTCTGGCTCAGCACTATCTGGACCGGGACATTCCTCCTGAACTGCTCATCAGCCATGAACTGACGGACACCGCGCTGCTAACCCAGGTTTTCCAGGAACGCGCGGGGCGGCGGGTGACCCTGATCGCCCATCCGCGCGGCGAGCGCGCCCGCTGGCTGGACCTGGCCCGGCGCAATGCCGAACACGCACTGACCGCGCGGCTGTCCAGCCAGGCCGGGATGCGCCAGCGACTGGAGGCGCTGCGGGATGCGCTGGCGCTGGACGAGGTTCCCAGCCGGCTGGAGTGTTTCGACATCAGCCATACTCAGGGCGAGGCCACGGTCGCGGCCTGTGTCGTGTTTGGCGCGGAGGGACCGATCAAGGCTGACTATCGTCGCTACAACATCGAGAACCTCACGCCGGGAGATGATTACGCCGCCCTGCGCCAGGCGCTGACCCGGCGCTATACCCGGCTGCGGGTGGAGGATGGTCGCCTGCCCGAGGTACTGTTGATCGACGGTGGCCTGGGGCAACTGGCGCAGGCGCGAGCGGTGCTGGAGGAATTGCAGGTGGTCGGCGTGACAGCGGTGGGGGTTGCCAAAGGCCCGGAACGCAAGCCGGGATTGGAGGCGCTGTTCTTGTCCGGGGCACACCGGCCGCTTATACTGCCTGCCCATTCCGCTGCCTTGCATCTGGTGCAGCAGATCCGCGACGAAGCCCACCGTTTCGCCATTACCGGCCATCGCCAGCGCCGCGCCAAGGCCCGCACCGTTTCCGTCCTTGAACAGATTCCCGGTATTGGCCCCAGGCGCCGCCAGGCATTGCTGCAACAGTTCGGCGGAATCAAGCAGCTCGCGCAGGCCGGTGTTGAAGATCTGAGCGGCGTGGACGGGATTAACGCCGAGCTGGCGCAGCGCATTTATGATGCCTTCCATGGCGACCCTTGACCGCTCCGGCGACCTCATGCATGTCAAACTGACCCTGCCCACCCTGTTGACCCTGCTACGCATCGCGTTGATTCCGGTGTTCGTGGGCGCGTTCCTGCTGCCGTTTCACGGCGCGAACGTGCTGTGTACGGCCCTGTTCGGGCTGGCGGCGCTGACGGACTGGCTGGATGGCTACCTAGCGCGGCGGCTGAATCAAACCTCGGCCTTTGGCGCGTTTCTGGATCCGGTGGCGGATAAGCTGATGGTGGCGGCGGCGCTGGTGCTGTTGGCGCAGGCGATTCCCACACCATGGATGGCGGTGGCGGCAGTGATCATCATTGGCCGGGAGATCGCGATTTCGGCGTTGCGCGAATGGATGGCGCAGATCGGCAATCAGGGCCGGGTGGCGGTATCCATGATCGGCAAGCTCAAGACCACCGCCCAGATGATCGCAGTGCTCCTGCTGCTGTACCGGGAACCGCTGGGCGGATTTCCGACCCTGGACGTGGGCCTGGGGTTGCTGCTGATCGCAGCGGCGCTGACACTCTGGTCCATGTTCCAGTATCTGTTGGCGGCATGGCCGGCGCTGCGGCCTGAGGAGCGCGGTTGAAGGACTTGACGGACGGTTTTTTTCCGCTAGAATTGCCCATCTCCACGCGGGAATAGCTCAGTTGGTAGAGCACAACCTTGCCAAGGTTGGGGTCGCGAGTTCGAGTCTCGTTTCCCGCTCCATATTTCCAAGCCTCGAGTTTTCGGGGTTTTTTTATGCTTCCAGCATCCCGCCTGGAAGTCGCCATCACCAAGGCTAGGTGGCAGAGTGGTCATGCAGCGGCCTGCAAAGCCGTCAACGCCGGTTCGATTCCGACCCTAGCCTCCAAAAGACGATTCAACGCCCTTCAGCGAAGCCCAGAAACCCGCCAAGTGCGGGTTTTTTCATGCCTTTATACCGTTTCTCGACAGGTTTGACTGGAACGGATCGATTTGCGCCGAAACCACGCACTCTGCACCGCCGGGATTGCGCTACGCTTCATCCCAGCCTGCCCGGTCAGACCTTGCCGGGAATGGGTATAAATTTCCTCCTCCTGCAAATTTTCCGATGATCTGATAGCGAGCACGCCATCATGCACTTACGTCAACCTCGACTGGGCATTACCCTGGGCAGCGGCTCAGCGCGCGGCTGGGCGCACATCGGCGTTCTGCACGCACTGGAACAGGCGGGCATCGTCCCGGACGTGGTGTCCGGCACCTCCATCGGCGCGCTGGTCGGCGCGGCCTACGCCAGCAACCGGCTGGATTCGCTCGAAGAGTGGGTCACGCAGATCGACTGGTGGGAAATCATCCGCTACATGGATTTGCGTCTCGGGGGCGTGGAAGGCGAGCGGTTGATGCAGGCTTTTAGCGAACGGGTCACGGATGCCCGCATCGAAACTCTGCCCAAACCGTTCGGCGCCGTCGCCACCGACCTGCAAACCGGCCGTGAAGTGTGGTTTCAGGAGGGTTCGCTGCTGGAGGCCGTGCGCGCCTCCATCGCCCTGCCGGGGCTGTTCAGTCCGGTGCGCCATCAGGATCGCTGGCTGGTGGATGGCGGCCTGGTGGACCCGTTGCCGGTATCCCTGTGCCGGGCGCTGGGCGCGGACCGGGTCATCGCGGTCAATCTGAATGGCGATATCGTTGGCAAGCATTTCGGCGCGCGGACCCCGCGCCTGATGATGCCCAGTCCCCTGCTGGCGCGGCTCAGCGCCGGCTTGCAGGCGGTGCTGGGCAATTCGCGCGCGGCGGAGAACCCGGAAGCCCCGGATGATCCGCCGGGTCTGTTCGAGGTCATGGCCAGCTCCATCAACATCATGCAGGATCGCATCACCCGGGCGCGGATGGCGGGCGATCCACCGGATGTGGTGCTGGCCCCGCGTCTCGCCCATCTGGGACTGATGGACTTTGACCGGGCCAGCGAGGCGATTCAAATTGGCGCGGAGTGTGTGCGCCTCCATTTGCCGCTGCTGCGGGAGGTGTTGAACCGGCCCGAACCGACGGCGTAATAGCAGGCGCTGGCCTACAATGCCAAGCTTTCCACGTTACCCGCCAAGGAGTGTTCATGCCCACCCTGCGCTACATTCTGACCATCACCTGCCCGGATCGAGTGGGGATCGTGGCTGCCGTCTCCAACGCCCTGGCCGCCCACGCCGGCAATATCATCGAATCCAGCCAGTTCAGCGACACCGCATCAGGCCGTTTTTTCATGCGGCTGGTGTTCGATCTCGACGCCGCGACAACGGCGGACTTGCTGCGGGGGTTCGCCCCGCTGGCCCAGTGCTTCGCGATGGACTGGCGGCTGTACGATCCAGGCCAGCGGCCGCGCCTGCTGATTCTGGTTTCCAGGGCCGAGCACTGTTTGAACGATCTGCTGTACCGGCATCGCACCGGCGCGCTGCCGATGGATATCGCCGCCGTCGTCTCCAATCACCGCGACCTGGCCGACCTGGTCGAATGGCACGCGATTCCGTATCACTATCTGCCGGTCACGCCAGAGACCAAGCCGGAACAGGAGCGGCAAATCCTGGACCTGGCCGCGCAAACGGGCGCGGAACTGGTCGTTCTCGCCCGCTACATGCAAATCCTGTCGCCGGAACTCTGTCAGGCGCTGGCGGGCCGGGCGATCAATATCCACCATTCCTTCCTGCCCGGCTTCAAGGGCGCCCGCCCCTACCATCAAGCCCACGCGCGCGGGGTGAAACTGATCGGCGCCACCGCCCATTTCGTCACCGCCAACCTGGACGAAGGGCCGATTATCGAACAGGAAGTGGAGCGGGTGGATCATGCCCAGACCCCGGAACAGTTGGCGGCGGTGGGCCGCGACATTGAGAACATCGTGCTGGCCCGGGCGATTCATTATTATCTGGAGCGGCGGGTGTTTCTGAATGGCAGTAAAACCGTGGTGCTGCGGTGAAAACCGCACCGGCTCCGCTAACGCCCAGTCCACTGATGAGGAGGCTCCGATGTTCAACAACCGTCTGATTTTCCGTTCCATCCTGGTTCTGCTGGCGCTGACGCCGGGCGCGGTTCTGGCGCAGCTTTCCGACGCCAAGGTCGAGGCGCTGGTGGAAGCGCTGCGCGTCGCGGCGCCACCGGCCGGTACCGAGGGCGGACTGTACAGCGACTGGCGAATCAAGCCCGACAACATCATCCGCTGGTCCAAACGCTGCCTGAACCGGGACCTCACCCCCGAACAGTTCGCCGCTGATCAAGCCCTGGCCCGGCCCGTGCTGGTCTGCGTGATGGGGCCGGTGTTGCGGGAACAGTTCACCGAGAGCCATGACAACGAGATGGTGGCTGTGCAGCGCGCCGCCGCCTGGTGGATGACCGGCGATCCCGCCCAGTATCGGACCGGCTCTACCGGCGACTACACCCTGCGGGTGCTGGAAGCGTATCTGCGGTTTTTCTAACCGCGTTCAGCGAGCGTGGCGGCTGATGCTGCGCGGGAAGAAGGTCTGGCGGTCGTACTCGCGGAAGCGGTAAAGCTGCGCGGGACGCCCGGAACCGTCGCGCTGCTTGCCGGGCAATTCTTCAAGCATGTCGGCCTGGACCACCCGACGGCGGAAGGAGCTTTTATCCAGCGGTTGTTGCAGGATGATTTCGTAGACCCGCTGCAATTCCGGCAGAGTGAACTCCTCCGGCAGCAGATGCACGGCGATATGGGTGTATTCCAGCTTGGAGCGCAGCCGTTCGATGGCGTCGGCCAGAATGCGGGCATGATCGAAACCGAGGTCGAACCCCACGCCGTCGCCGCGCACCGGCACCCAGCGCGCCTCCTGCTGATTGCCGCCCAGGGATACGGTCTCCGCCGAGGCCATCAGCGCGAAATAGACGGTTGTGGCGCTCCAGCCGCGCGGATCACGGCTACGGTCGCCATAGGTTTTCAGTTGCTCCAGATACGGCGCGCGCAATCCCGTTTCCTCCACCAGCTTGCGCGCCGCACCGGCGTCCACCGAGTCATCGCGCTGTAAATCCAGAAATCCGCCCGGCAGCGCCCAGCATCCTTGAAACGGAGGCTCGGCCCGCTTGACCAGCAACACTTGCAGGCGCTCAACGCGCACCGTGAAAATCACCAGATCCACGTTGACATCCTCCCCGCCGTAAACGACGGGGATTCCTGGTGGTCGCCTTCCAGGTTCCTGTTTCATCGTTCGATGCTCCTTTGGGATTGGCCCATTGGAGTCTGACTCAAACTCCGCAGGCTTAACGTTCGGCGTGTCCCGCCGTAGTTTTTTCGTGCAACCGCAACTGATCGGCTCCGGCGAGAATCGCCAGGCCCGCCGACAAGATATTGGTTGCGGCATTGATATCCCGGTCGTGGTGTACGGCACACTCCGGGCAGTGCCATTCGCGGGTATCCAGACTCAACGTATCGAGAATATGCCCACACGCCGAACACCGCTTGCTGCTGGGATACCACTGATCGATCTGAACAAAAGTCCGTCCGTACCAGCGAGACTTGTAGTCCAGTTGACGCACGATCTCGCCCCAGCCGACATCCGAAATGGATTTGGCAAGGCAAGGATTCTTGACCATGTTCTTGATCTTGAGGCTCTCCACGCTGATCACTTGGTTTTCGTGAACCATCTTTGTGGTGAGCTGGTGTTGCCAATCCCGACGCTGATCCGCAATTTTGGCGTGAATCCGTGCGACGTTGGCTTTGGCCTTGGCGCGGTTCTTCGAGCCTTTCTGTTTGCGAGATAAACGCCGTTGAGCGCGGGCTAACTTCGGTTCGGCATTGCGCAGAAAGGTAGGGTTGGGAATCTTTGTCCCGTCGCTCAAAATCGCCGCCTCTTTCAATCCCAAATCGATCCCGACCATTTTGGCGTTGACCGGCAATGGATTGATCGATTCTTCCACTAAAAAAGAAACAAAATACCGCCCCGCCGTATCCTTGCTGACGGTAATGCTGGACGGGGTTCCAGTGAAGGTTCGACTCCAGCGGATATTCAGCGGCGTTTCCATTTTCGCCAGCCAGATTTGGCCGTTCTTCCAACGAAAACCGGACGTGGTGTAGCGCACCGACTGTTTGCCGTTGCGTTTCTTGAACGTCGGATATTTCGCCCGGCCCTGAAAGAAATTCTTGAATGCCGTATCGAGGTTGCTGAGGGATTGCTGCAATACGACATTGCTGCATTCCGATAGCCAAAGCTTGTCCGGTTCCTGCTTCAGCGCCGTAAGCAACTTGCAGGTTCCCGCATAGCCAATGCGCTGCTGGTGTTCGTAGAACGCATCGGTTCGTGTCCGCAAACCCCAGTTGTACACATACCGGGCGCAACCGAACGTGCGGGTCAGGATACTGGCCTGTTCCGTGTCCGGGTAGAACCGATATTTGTAGGCGCGTTGTACGATATTCATACGACATAGTATGAACCACTATTTGCAACAGTTTAAATATAAAAACAAGCGCCTATCCCCGGCCTGAAGGCCGAGGCTTGCGGCGCACCAAAATGGGGTCAACGACGGTTTCTCGCACCGCGAAGCACCAGGGCAGCGAAGCCATTCCGCTTCATCCGCTTCTCGCGTCACACCCGCGTCCCCTCACCCCAGGGCAGCGCATTCACCATCGAGCCATCGGTCCCATGGACAAACACGCCCAGGCTCAGGTCATCCACGTTAAACACCCGCTGTTGTGCGAATTCCTCCAGGGCTTGACACAGCCGGCGCTGGACGAACGCACCGTCAAGGTTGTGAAAATCCAGCATCGCCCGCGCCACCGTGAGCAGATCGAGCCGCGCGCTGGTCTCTACCGCCACCAGTGAATCCAGCCCGTCAGTGGCGGCGGCCACGACCGGAAACGTCGCCAGATTGAAGCTGAAAACGGTCGGATGATCGAAGCGCTCTATACGGGTGGTCTTGCCCGCAGCGCTTTGATAGTGGATGTGCTGAGCGGTGTCCGGCTCGCCAATCGCTTCCTGATAAAACATCCAGCGCTCCGGGTCCAGCAGATAGCCCAGGTAGTAGGGCGCATTCGCCGCGTAGTCGACCTGGATCGTCGCCACCTCGCCATCCGCGCCGCAGACCGCCAGACAGCCATCGCCATAGAGATGAACGTGAACCTGCGTCCCATCGCACCAGGCGATCAGCACGGTGGCGTCGAGCACTTCATCTTTCAATCCCAGATCCCGCGCCTGCCGGGCGGCGCGGCGAATGAGGCGCTGTCCCAGCGGCCAATGCCGGGCCAGCCGCTGTCCATCGTCGGTGGCGCGCGCAAAGTGCGGCAGCAGCCGGCGGGCGTTCAGCGCCAGCAGCCGCGCCCCCAGATCGCTGTCCGGCGCAGCGGAACAGCCATCCGCCAGGATCAGATGCGGAATCGGCTCCAGACCGTGCAGTGCGTAATCTTCGCAGTACCGGTGCGAGCAACCCATGGTGTAGTAGGCGTCGACGAGCAGCGTCATGGGCGATGGTCGGTCATGGGCATGGGAAAGTGGGCCGGCGGCGCGCTGGGGTGGGCAGCGGGCAACGGCGGCGATTCAGAACCTGACTCGGGCGCTGTATTCAACCCAGGAACTCGGCTGCCCTGGCCGTTTTCATCCCGCGCTGACGCAGGTCGGCGAGGAACTGGTGAGCCAGATGTTCAAAGCCCGGCACCGGCGAACTGGTGTCCTCAATCAGCACCAGCTTGCGCACGCTCTCCTGACCCAGGTAATCGGCGATGTCCCGCACCGTGTTGGCGACGCAGTGCGATAGCGCCTGGCCCGACAGCGCCACCACATCGGCATTTTCCAGCGTGCGGATCAACCCGGTGTTGAGCTGGGTGCTGGGATCGGCGGGATCGGGCACGTCGGCCTGCACCGCTGAGTAGTGTTCGGTCCAGGGATTGTGGCCCTTGGTCACGTAGTTGACCCGGGTAAAGCCGGTTTCCTCCCAGCGCCGCAGCGCCCCGGCCACCACGGGAATTACTCCATGTCCCCAACTGCCGACCAGACAGTGCGGCGGCCAGAGGGTCAGGGTATAGCGGCCATTGTCGCGCAAGGCCCGCACATAGCTCAGCACCCGGGCGCCATGTTCCGGTTTGAAAGGCCGCCAGACGCCCTGCTCGACATCGGCGACGGTGATTTGCGTGAAGGGCGGTGGCATCTGGCCGTGCCGATCCCGCCAGAACACCGGATGGGAGATATCGACCAACTGGTGGGTATCGAGGGTGGCGTGAATGGCGGCGATGCGGTCGCCCAGGCGATCCAGCAGACCGGCAAGGCGTTCGGCGTCGGCGCTGGCGCCCGGCACCGGCAAGGCCGCGCCCGGTGTATCGCTGAAATCATTCTGCGGATCAATGATCAGGAATTCGAGGCGCATGGCGGTTCTCCTCGCGGATTTCGGCGCCGCCGCGCAGCAGCCGGTGGGTAATTTGACCAAGGTGACGTTTCACCCCTCGCCCGCCGGCGGGAGCCGGGCTGGAAGTCAGGGGGACTGAACGTTTCCTGTCAGAGATTATTATGCGTCCTATAGTTGCAAAATACAACTATGAACCGCCCGGCCGGTGATCAAACGCCATCTTCCGGCTTCGGCCACCACGGAATAAAGGCGCTGGTGCTGCGCTGATAGGCGCGGTAGTCATCGCCCCGACTGGCCAGAGCCTGCTGTTCGGTGTAGGGAATGCCGGTCACCTTGAGCAGGGTGTACAGCATCAGCGCTGGACCCAGCAGGGTCAGCCACCACTCCGGCGCCCCCCAGGCCAGCAGCGGGTAGCTCCACCAGTGCAGCCACTCGAAGAAGTAGTTGGGGTGGCGGGAATAGCGCCACAGACCGGTCCGGCAGGTTCGCCCCCGATGGGTCGGATCGGCCCGCCAGACCGCCAGTTGCCGGTCGGCCCGCGTCTCGCCGCTCACCGCCGCCAGCCAGATCACTACGGCAGCGATCAGCGCCCCGAGCGGCGGTCGTTCCGGGGCCAGCGCCACCACCAGGAACGGGACCGCGAATACGGCGGTCAGCAGCGCCTGCGCCTGAAAGAAGGCAAAAAACTTGAGTTGGGTGTGTTCGCGCCAGTGCGCCCGCAGGCGCTGGTAGCGCCCATCCTCGGGTTTGCCGATCAACCGGTTGCGCAGAATGTAGCCCGCCAGCCGGAACGACCAGCCGCCGGCCAGCAGCGCGACCAGTCCCCGCGGCAGCGGATCGCCGTCGGCCAGCAGGGCGTAGCCCACGGCCAGAATGCCCAGCCCGGTTGCCCAGGCGAAATCCACCACCCCGGCGTCACGGGTGCGCCATTGCTGCGCCCAGGCCGCCAGCATCAGCAGCGCCGCCAGCGCCCAGCCTGCCAGAAAAAAGGCGAAGCCCGTCATGTCATCCGCCTTGGTGGGCCCCACGCCGCGCCAATGCACTTCCCAGTGGCGGCGTGGTCTTTTTGGGAAGACTCCCTCATCACTTTGGAAATTCTCATGTTGCGTACCCTTGTCATCATCTGTGGAATTCTGCTCGGTCTGCTGGTGGCCGCGATCGTGAGCGCCAGCGGTCACAGCTCGGTGCTGGCCGGTTTACGCCATATCCTCGCCGATCCCTGGGGCGTGGTCACTCTGCTGGATCTGGGCGTCGGCCTGTTGTTCATCGCCGTCTGGCTGGCGCTGGTCGAGCCGAATCCATGGCGGGCGGCGGCGTGGATTGTCGCCCTGTTTCTGCTCGGCAACGGGGTCACGCTGACCTATCTGCTGTGGCGGACCTGCCAGGTTCGGCACTGGTCGGAACTGTTTCTGCCGGCCCGGTCCAGCGACTGGCGATGACCAGCAGCAGCGGCAGGGCCAGCGCCCACACGCCGGCGACTGCGAGCAACGCGACCCACGACGGCTCGCTGAACGTCACCCCACCCAGTTGCGCGCCGCCCGCGTAGGCCAGCGGGCCGGCAATCAGTCCCAGCAGCACCGCCAGTTTCCACCGGGGTTGCAGCCAGCGCAGCGTGACGTTAAAGGTGGTGGCGAACAGCATCCACATGGCTGCCATCCAGTACGGAGCCAACAGGGGATGCCATTGCCCGGACGGAAAACGCAGCAGGCCCAGACCGGTCAGCAGTGAGTCGGCGGCCAGGCCGAGCAAACCGCTGACCAGGATCAGCGCCAGCTCCGGTCCTGGTCGCGCTGCCCGGTACAGATGCCCGGCGATGACCAGCGCGGTCACGGCTACGCCCAGCCACGGCCAGCCGTGCGCGCCACCCAGTACGCAGGCAAACCAGCCGATCTGGAATGCGTTGAAATTCAGCAACATGGCCAGAGTTCCTGCGGTTGGAGCGGACATCAGGCACCCACTCCGCTCAGCCGCAGCAGCGGTTCAATCCGGGGTTCCCGCCCCCGGAATTCGATAAAGCTGGCCAGCGCCGGACGCGAGCCGCCCACTTCCAGAATGCTCTCCCGGAACCGCGCGCCGGTCGCCGGATCGAAAATCCCGTTCTCCTCAAAGGCGCTGAAGGCGTCCGCCGCCAGCACTTCGGCCCATTTGTAGCTGTAATAGCCTGCGGCGTAACCGCCAGCGAAGATGTGAGTGAAGGCGTTGGCGAAGCGGTTCCAGGGCGGCGGGATGAGGACCGCCACCTCCTGACGCACCGCTGCCAGCACATCCTGCACCCGTCCACCGTGCGCCGGGTCGTAGTCGTGGTGCAGGCGGAAGTCGAACAGCCCAAACTCCAGTTGCCGCACCATCTGGATCCCGGCCTGAAAATGCCGGGCCGCCTGCATCCGCTCATACAGCGCCTCGGGCAGCGGTTCGCCGGTCTGGTAATGGCCAGCCAGCCGATCCAGCGCCTCGCGCGACCAGCACCAGTTTTCCAGGAACTGGCTGGGCAGTTCCACTGCGTCCCATTCCACGCCGTGAATGCCCGCGACCGGCAGGTAATCCACCGTGGTCAGCAGATGGTGCAGACCGTGGCCGAATTCGTGGAACAGGGTCAGCACCTCGTTGTGGGTCAACAGGGCCGGATCGTCGCCTACCGGCGGGGTGAAGTTGCAGACCAGATAAGCCGCCGGCAGCCGCACCCGGTCCGCCAACCGCCGCCGCGCCAGGCAGCCATCCATCCAGGCCCCGCCGCGTTTGTGCGGCCGGGCGTACAGATCCAGATAGAACCGCCCGCGCGGCTGGCCTTCCGAATCCGCGATAGCGTAAACCTGCACAGCGGGATGCCAGGTTTCTACCCCGTCCAGCAGATGAAGGGTCAAGCCGAACAACCGTTCCGCCACCGCGAACAGGCCTGGCAGCACCCGGCTGATCGGGAAATAGGGGCGCAATTCTTCCTGCGACAACTGGTAGCGATGCTGGCGCAGCTTTTCGGCGTAATAGCCGATGTCCCAGGCTTCCAGTTCCGCTGCGCCGAACTGCTCACGGGCGAAGGCGCGTAATTCATCCAGTTCCCGCTGGGCTTGCGGCTGGGCGCGGCGGGCGAGGTCGGCGAGGAACGCCAGCACCTGGTCCGGCGAATTGGCCATCTTGGTGGCCAGCGAGTATTCGGTATAGTCCTGGAAGCCGAGAAGCCGGGCCAGCTCGTGGCGTAGCGCCAGAATCCGCTCCATGACCGGGCCGTTGTCCCACTGACCCTGGTTCGGCCCCTGATCGGAGGCGCGGGTGCAATAGGCGCTGTACAGTTCCCGCCGCAGTTCGCGGTCATCGGCGTAGTTCATGACCGGCAGATAGGACGGCAGTTCCAGCGTCAGCAGCCAGTCGTCCAGCCCGCGTTGTTGCGCGGTCTGCCGGGCCAGCGCCCGCGCCGATTCCGGCAAGCCAGTCAGTTGCGTTTCGTCGGTCAGTGGCTTCGTCCATGCCTGGGTGGCGTCCAGCACGTTTTCCGAGAACTTGGCCCCGAGTTGCGCCAGTTCCCGCTGAATGTCCTTGTAACGGGATTGCTGTTCCGGCGGCAGGGCAATGCCGGACAGCTTGAAATCGCGCAGGGCGTCGGTCATCACCTTGCGTTGCGCCGAATCGAGCCGGGCGTATTCCGGCCCGTCGGCGATTTGCTGATAGGCCCGATACAAACCGGAGTGCTGGCCCAGTTCGCTGTAGTAGGCGCTGAGCTTGGGCAGGCCGGCGTTGTAGGCGGCGCGCAGGGCCTCGGAATCGCAGACCGCGTGCAGATGGCTGACCGGCGACCAGAACTGGTTCAAGCGGTCTTCCAGCGCTTCCAGCGGATAGATCAGGTTATCCCAGGTATAAACGGCGTTCGCGGCCAGCAGGCGCTCGATTTCGGCGCGATTTTCGGCCAGCAGGTGGTCGATGGCCGATTCGACGCGCTCCGGCTGGATGGCGGCGTAGGAAGGCAGGTCAGCGGCGGTAAGAAACGGATGGGTCATGGTCACAAGATCCGTGAATGGGCAAAGCGCGGCAGCGGATGAATGAATCTGACTATTACAGGACTTTCGCTTTTCGTCATTCCCGAGTCTGCGGGAATCCAGTAACTTATTGAAAAGAATGGATACCCGCTTTCGCGGGTATGACGAAAAAGGCAGGTAAGCGAAAGTCCTATATTATTACCCCATGTCAACTCATGGGTGAGCCTTATGACCGGCGAGTTACCGAATTTCATCCGCTGCGGCCGGGCGCTGTGCGGCGATCTGGCGCAGGCTGAACGGCGCGAATGGTGGCTGGCGAACGGGCTGGGCGGTTACGCCGCTGGCACGGTGGCCGGTACGCTGACCCGCCGCTATCACGGGTTGTTAATCGCGCCGGTGCGGCCGCCGCTGGGCCGCTGGCTGGTGTTTGCCAAGGCGGACGCGACCCTGGTGGACGGCGAGCGGGAGATTCCGCTGTTCAGCAACCGCTGGGCCGGCAGCGTGGTTCATCCGCCAGGTCACGTTCACATCGAATCGTTCCGGCTGGAGGGGCGAATGCCGGTCTGGCGCTTCGCGGTGGGCGACCTCGTGCTGGAGCAACGGATCTGGCTGGAACCCGGAGCGAATACCACCTATGTCGCCTGGCGGCGGGTCTCGGCGAGCGCGGATCACGATTTGTGCTTGCGGGTCCGCTTGCTGGTGAATGGCCGCGACCATCACAGCCGCACCCAGATGAGCGATTTTCAACCAGTGATCGAAGCATCCGACCCGACACAGCGGCGGATCCAGGTCCCGGACTTTACTCTGCGGTTGTGGGCGGTGGGTGGGGTCATCGTGGACGGCGTAGGCTGGTTCGAGAATTTCGATCTGCCTATCGAACACGAGCGCGGGCTTGCGCATCGCGACCATCATCTCAGCGTCGGCGAGGCGGTGCTAACGCTGCGGCCGGGCGTCTGGACCGGCGTCGTCGCCAGTCTGCACGAGGCCGCCGCTCTGGATATGAACGCCGCCCAACAGCGGTTTCTGGACCGCGACGCCGAGTTGCTGGCTCAGACCGAGGCGCGCGTACCGGAATTCGTGGGCGCGCCGGACTGGGTGCGGCAACTGGTGCTGGCGGCGGACAGTTTCCTGTTTGCCCGGCCGCTGCCTGATTTACCGGACGGAGAATCGGTCATCGCGGGTTACCCATGGTTCGGTGACTGGGGCCGCGACACTATGATCGCGTTGCCAGGACTCACTCTGGCCACCGGACGGAGCGCGATCGCCCGCCGCATCCTGTTGACTTTCGCCCGCTTCGCCGACCGGGGCCTGTTACCTAACCTGTTTCCCAGCGGCGACGAATCGCTGGCCTATAACACAGTTGATGCCGCGCTGTGGTTTATCGAGGCGTGGCGGGCCTATCTGGAGGCCAGCGCCGATACTGAAACTCTGGCTGAGGCATTTCCGGTCTTGCAGGAAATCATCGCCTGGCATGTCGCCGGTACCCGTTACGGTATCGGCATGGATCCGAATGACGGGCTGCTGCGCGCCGGAGAACCGGGCACGCAACTCACCTGGATGGACGCCAAGGTGGGCGACTGGGTGGTGACGCCGCGCCAGGGCAAGCCGGTGGAGATCAACGCGCTGTGGTACAACGCGCTATGCAGCGTCGCCGGGTTGGCCCGGCGGCTTGGCCAGTCGCCAGCTTTCTACACTGATCTGGCCGCGCAGACCCGGCAGGGCTTTCGCCGCTTCATTAAACTCGACGGCGACGGATTGTTCGACGTGCTGGACGGTCCCGACGGCGACGACGCGCGCATTCGCCCCAATCAGCTTTTCGCCGTCAGCCTGCCCCACAGTCCGCTCGACCCCGCCGTGCAACAGGCCGTGGTGCGGGTCTGCGGCCGGGAATTGCTGACCTCCTACGGGTTGCGTTCGCTGGCGCCGCGCCATGCCGAGTTTCAGCCCTATTATCGCGGCGCGGTCCGGGAACGGGATGGCGGCTATCATCAGGGGCCGGTCTGGGCCTGGCTGCTGGGGCATTACGCGGTGGCGCACTACCGGGTGCAGGGCGATGCGGCGGCGGCGCAAGCCTGGCTGGAGCCGATCCGCGATCATTTGCTGGACGCCGGTCTGGGCACAGTCAGTGAGATTTTCGATGGCGCCCCGCCGCATCATCCGCGCGGCGCACCGGCGCAGGCTTGGTCAGTGGCCTGTGTGCTGGACGCCTGGCAGCGGCTGGAGCGGCTCAGGACTCAACCGCCGGCCAGTACCTGCTGATAGAGCGCCGTCACCGCCGCCGCCACCGGTTCGATCCCAAACCGCGCGCGCAGCGCCGTCGCTCCCGCCTGACCCAGCGCGCGCCGCCGGGCCGGATCGTGTTGCAACTCGCGCAGCGCTGCCGCCAGCGCGGCGGGATCGCCCACGGGAACCCACAGACCATGACCGGCTTGCTGCGTCACCCAGCCGGCGCCGGAGCCGGGAATGGCGCTGACCACCACCGGCTTGCCGAAGCGCATCGCCTCCAGCAGCACCAGACCAAAGGCTTCGGTGCGTTCCAGCGACGGCAGGCACAGCACATCGCAACTGGCCAGCAGGGCGTTGAGATCGGCCTCCGGCTGAAACCCCGGCAGGCCGACCCGCTCGCTCATCCCCAGAGCCTGAATCCGCGCCGCCAGCCGCGCCCGCTGTTCGCCGGTTCCCACGATGAGAACGCGGCTGTCCGGCACATCCACTGCGGCCTGAATCAGCGTCTCGTGGCCCTTGTAATAGGTCAGCCGGCCAATGGCCAAGATCCGAAAGCGCGTATCCCCCCACCGCGCCGCTGCCCGGGTGTGCGCCGCCGGCTCCGGTTCGGGAATGCGGGCCGGATCGAGACCGAGGGGAATGATACGGCACCTTGCCCGCCACGCCGCCAGAGCTGGGCTAGCGTCCAGATAGGGCGGCGAAGTAGCGATCACCGCCCGGCTGGCGGCCAGCAGGCGCTGTTCCAGCGGCCGGTAAAAGCGATAGGCCAGCGCCAGGCGGCGGTCGAGCAGTGACGCTACGACATCGGCGTGCCAGTGAATCACCCAGGGCAGGCGCCGGGCGGCGGGAACCGCCAGCGCCCAGAATGCCGAGGTGTTGGGCAGGTGCAGATGCAGCAGGTTCGGGCGGCACTCGCGAATCGCCCGATGCAACCAGAACGGAAACGCAGGGCTGACCGGCGCATACAGCAGTCGGCCGTAACTGGGCGCGCGGTAGATCACCGGTCCACCCGCTCCTTGTGAAGGCGTAGGGGATGGCGAAGCGGGAGCGGGAGCATCATGCACCAGGGCCGCTGCGGTGACGCCCTGGGCCTGGAGCGCGGGCAGCAGATCGGCCAGAAAATGCTCAATTCCGCCGGCGAAGGGCGGGTAATACTTACCGATATGCAGGACGCGCATCGCGACCGGCTTCATTCCGCCGGGTCTAGCGGTTGGGGATCCGTGAGGGGTGGGGGCAGCGGGGGATCCGATTCTGCGGTGGGGGCCTGCGCCTCCAGGATCGCCAGGCGCTGTGTCAGGCGGCGGATCATCCGTTCCTGGCGGGAGCGTTCCAGATCCATGGTCAGGATCTTGATCAGCAGCAGGGCGAAACCCAGCACAATCGCCAGCACCGGCGGATAACTCACCCCCAGCTTTCCGGCGATGTGATCGAACAGCCGGGGGAAGAAGCCCAGCCCGGCGACAGTGACCGCCGCGCCGATCCACCAGATGGCGTAGGGGCCGTGCAAATGGTCGCGGCGCACCAGCCACAGGATAGCGGCGGCCAGCGAGACCCCGATGATCATCGAGGTGAATTGGTAGGTGATCATCAGCGGGTTTTTCAATCGTCGGTCGTGAGCGGCAGGGCGTTGTAGCCAATCCGGGCGAGGCAGAGCAGGCTGGTTTGCAGCATGTATTTTCCCACAACCCACCAGGAACGGAACACCCGCGATGCGCCAGCGGCGCGCGGCTGCATCGCGACCGGCGCTTCGACGATGCGCAGGCCCCGGCGGCGCAGGATCAGCAGCACTCCGACATCCTGATAATCCAGCAAACTGGCTTCGCGCGAAGCGAGCACGGTCATGGCGGTGTGGTTGTAGGCGCGAAACCCGGAGGTGATGTCTTCCAGATGCAGGCCGGTGAGGCCGCGAAAGTAGGACCAGGCGATGTGCCGGGCGCGACTGGCGCGCTCGGGAAAGGCGCCGATGACCACCTCGGCCTGACCCGTTGCCAGCGGTTGCAGCAGTGCGCCGATGTCGGCGGGGTCGTGCTGGCCGTCGGCGTCGAGGGTGACAGCGGCGCGATAACCGTGGCGCAGAGCGTAGCGCAGACCGGTCTGGATCGCGCCCCACGCCCCGAGTTGCAGGGTCAACGGCAGCACGGTGGCTCCGGCGGCGCGGGCGAGACGCGCGGTGGCGTCGGTGCTGCTGTCGTCGATCACCACCACTGGTAAATTCCATAATTGCCGCACCTGACCGACGATGTGGCCAATGGTGGCCTGTTCGTTGTGGGCGGGGATGAGGATGAGTGGGCGGGCGGCGATGATCATCGTGGGGGATTTGAGTTGAGAAACTGCTTGCGTCCAGTGCGCTTGATCTGCCAGTCAGCAACGCTTGGGATTCTCGCACACCCCTGGGTTTCTGTCCTGGAATCCGTGGTGCGTCAGAGCCAGTTTTCGATGTGGAGTCCAGGCACCCGCTCAAATTCACGAAGATTGTCGGTCGCGAGGGTCACCCCGAGCGCCAGCGCTTGAGCGGCGATCCACAAGTCGTTGTTCCCAATCGGCAATCCGCGGCGTTCCAGCTTACCGCGAATCCGTCCATAGGCGCGGCTGGTGGCCGCATTCAGCGTAATGACCGTAAAGCCGTCAATCACGGTTTGCAATCTGGCCCGGTTGCGTTCCGGGTAGGCGCTCTTTTCGACGCCCAATTCAAGTTCGCCCAGCACAATCGGCGACAATAGCATCTCGGTCGCTGGCGCCTTTTGCAAATAGGTAGATCCTGTAAATTTTTCTGTGATGGCGAGAGCCGATAGCGCGGGGCTAGGCGTCAAATTCACCTAACTCATTGATATTGATAATTAATATTTGTTTAGCCTGCCCGCCCCACAGTTCCAGTCACAGGAAAATTTACAGTAAGGAAAAATTTCGACCCTAGCGGGAGGCTTGATCTTTAAAGTTCCCCAAATGGGTTATACTTGCATATACTGTCACTGTCTTATAAAGGGGATCCTTATGAAGAAAAAACGTGGTTTTACCTGGGCTGGCGGTCTGCTCCTGGGAAGTAGTGCTGCGATGTTGTCCGTTCTGCCTGCGGCAACCGCCGTCGCTGGCCCGGAAAGCGCTGCCAGTGAGACGCAGACATTAACCCTGTTGCCCATGCAGTATAGTAATTCGCTGCTGCCACAAGGCAACAGCCGTACCTTGGGCGCAGCTACATCGAACGTCATTCCTAGCCCGTTGCCAGCGAATCTTCGGGATGTCGCCACCAAAGCGGCTGCCAACGCTGCTTTCAACCGGGCAGCACCAACACCCGGCGCATCAGCCGCACATTTCCCCAAGATCAAATATGGGGCAGCGACGCCGGGGATACCGTCCATTGTCGGTAATTTTGCGTTCGCGGGGCAATTCGACCCCAACGTCACTCCCCCGGACAGCACCGGCGCGGTAGGTCTAACCCGCTATGTACAGCTTGTCAACCAGCGCTTTGCCATCTACAGCCGTGGCAGCAGCATCCCGCTGTCGCAGGGAACGCTGGACGCTTTCACCAGCACTACGGGCCTCGATCTCTTCGATCCTCAGATCATCTGGGATTCAACGACCAAGCGATTCTACTCCGTGGTCGTCGCTGTTGACGGCGCGGGAAATGGCTGGCTGGTCCTCGGGTACAGCAGGACAGCGGAACCGAATACGGCCGCCGACTGGTGTACTCCTTATATGATTCCTTACGGTGCGGAGTTGCCCGATTATCCGAAACTGGGCGATACCCAGAACTTTTGGGTGATCGGCGTGAACGCTTTTAATGCGCTTGGCTTTCGGGGAGCGGATGCTGGCGCACTCACCAAGCCTCCGGCGGGCCCGGGATGCGCCGTTTTACAGGGCGTCATCCAACGCAACCTGACGGACGCGGGCACACTCCAGAAGGATGGGGTCACCATCAAGTACCAATCCGTCTTCACACCCGTTCCCGCCAATCAAATCGATACTGCCCTCGACGGCTACATCGTGGCGCGCAATGATGGTTTTTCCGCAGTGGTAGACGCTCCACCGGAACCCTATTCAGCAAAAGGTCAATCGGAGCGACTCTGGACGTTCCGGGTCACCCAGAACGCAGCTACCGGCCTGCCGGTGATCGATCCGCGCGGCAAGCCGCTGGTCGTGCCGGCTTACGCCATACCGCCCAACGCGACCCAGCGCGGCGAGTTGTACGCGCAGCAGCCTGTCGTCACCCAGATACTCGATACGCTGGACGCGCGTCCCACTCAAGCCATCATGGCCCGCAACCCGCTGCGCGGCGGCGCCTTCTCGCTGTGGACGCAACAGACGGTATGCACGACGGCGCCTGTTCTGCCACCGCTCCCGAAACCACAAATATACTACTGTCCAGGTGTATCAGGCGTCCGTTGGTACGAGATCAATCCGCGTCAAAGTGTATTTCCGTTTAACCCGGCGGTGCGCGCGACCGGCCTCGTCACTGTGCCCGACGTATTCCTCTATAACGCCGCGATTTCGCCTGACCGCAAGTTTGACGGAGTGACTACGCCGGCGTTCGGCGACAGCTTCGTCATGACCTATACGATGTCCAGCCTCAAAGCGGGCCTTTGGCCGCTGATCGCGGTCAGTTCCAGCTACAAGGGCAGCGCGGTCTCCGCGCCTGTCGTGGTTAAACCAGCGGTTGGCCCCTACCGGGACTTCAGTTGCGTCGCGCCAGGCAGCACCTGCCGTTGGGGTGATTATTCGGGTGCTGCCCCGGACCCGCGCCCCAGCACATTTGGCACTGGTGCGGTATGGCTGACCAACCAGTACGCCGGCTTTGTTACGCCGGGCACCGTGCTTCCCCCGACTAACCAGTCCAACTGGCGCACCTGGATTTGGGCCGCCCAACCCTGATAGCAGAGCGATGGCTCCGAGGCCGTGCCGTCTTGGAGCCATCGTTGTTCACTCGCCATTTCACCGGAAGCTTGGCATCCGTTCGATGCAGCGCCTTTCGTGAGGCTACCCTTCCATAGGGAGATACTGCGGATTCTATCGGGATATTGGCTGTTTGTTGTTTTTAAGATAACAAAAAATACTTTTAAATCATGATGTTGCTTTGTTAATAGTCTTTGGAACCGTGCTTGTCGATACAAAGTGAGATTGATTTACAACAAAATTCTCAAACTCATTGACACCCGAATGATGGCTTGCTAGGATTGATAACAACAAAGCAACTTTTTGTTGCTGAGCTGCAACGAAGCAACAAGCCGTTGAAGTGCTATAACCGGTTGGAGGATTCCACAAGGTATGAACCAAAGCGCCGTAACCTGGGCAAGCCGGGCCGCTGGAGGCATGGCGCTGGCGCTGGCGCTGGCTGGACCGGTGGCTTGGGCCGCCGATCCCGCGCCGTCAGCCCCGGTATCTGCCCCAGTGAAACCCTCGGTGACGGTGGATGCCGCTGTCGAAGCGCAGTTGAAGGAACGGGTGCTGGCGTGTTGGCAGGCGCTGATCAAACGGGATTTTGAAGCGGCCTACTCCTTTGAAACCCCAGCCTATCGGGCAATCTACACGCCGCGGCAGTTCATGGGTCAGCACGGGGGGCAAGTGGACTGGCGTGCTGCGAAGGTGAAGGAGATTCACTACGATGATCCTATGGTTGCCCGGGTGGTCGTAGAGATTACCTATCGGTACGCTGAGCCTGGAGAGGGTGGTCAGGTTCGTGATTTGGCCCAGGAAATCAAAGAGACTTGGTTGCGCAAGGATGGGCAGTGGTGGAGACAACGCGATTAAGAGGCCTTGATGGGATTTTTAGCCGGTTGAAGCGTTCGACCGGGTGACTGCAATGAGTGATACTGTTCACGTCGTTTAACGGGAAAGGAGATAAGCATGAGACATACTAAGCTTCATAAGGCGCTAGCGATGGCGGCCGTGCTGGGCGGCGCCAGCCTGGGCTTGCTGGCACCGCCAGCGGGCGCTGTTCAGCTTTCACAGCAAAACATCGGCGATGCCCTGATCTTTCCGTACTATACGGTTCGGGAGGGATGGTCAACGATCATGAGCTTGATCAATACCTCAAGCCAGGTTCTAGCAGTCAAGGTAAGATTCCACGAGTCGCGTAATTCCCGCGATGTACTGGACTTCATCGTGCTTTTGTCGCCGTTTGATCGGTTCTCGGGTACTGTCGTCTATGATGCAGAGACTGGCGCAAGATTCACGCCAGCCGGCTGGACCGCTACCCCAGATCCGAGCGCTTTGCCTGAGACGACATGTATCGTAGCGGGAAATGGAGCCGGAAAGGCGATCTATAATCTCGAAACTGCCCGGAGCGCTCAGCCGAGCACTGCTTCCATTCCGTTTAGTAGAAGCTCTTATTGGAGTGGCTCTGGCTCTTTTGATGGCGGACCAGAGACCATCGACCGCTTGAGAGAAGGTTATATGGAAGCCATTGTGATGGGGCATGCGGATCCGGTTACGACGGCCATTGGCGCAGCCGTGACGCACGCCCCTTTGGGGGCGCCTCCGGGTTGCCTGGCAGCTTACAATGCATTTAGGAGACCTGGCATTCTCGATACCGCCCGCCAGTTTGGCGAGCCGATTAACGCCCTGAAGGGCAGTTATAGCTTGCTCAACAGTGGCCGGGGTGTACAGGCGCAGGGTAGCCCGGTGGCGTTGGCCAATTTTGTCGCAGTCACTGCTGATGATAATGCTCCAGCGCCGGCCCGGCCTTTGTGCACCAGTATGTTCCTGTCGCCGGTCGTTGGTAACCCAGCCGCCAGCCAGCGGAATTTTGCTTGGAATCCGTTTGTGAATCTTGGCGACTGTCCCAATCTGATCGCGGCCCAAGAATTTTCCGACTTTAATGAGCCAACCCTGGCTGACACCTATCCCAGCACCGTATTTGAGTTGAGCGACCCGACCCCGGCGGGTCTTAACAGCTATCTGATGCGGCCCAATTTTGGTCCTGGTCCGGCTGCCCTCAACGATAGAGGGTACGGTTTTGGGTTCCTGGCAGTGACCGAGGTGCTGCGGTCTACGGCGCTCGTCAACCAATGGGCAGGTGTCACGTCTGGCGCTGGGCTGGGTTCGATCACCGAGTGGGTGGTGACGCATCCAACCAAGGCCTTCTACGTGGATGCGCGCCGCGACATCAACGCTGCGGTCAACCCGCAGCGTTTCCCCACCCAGGCACAAGCCGTTCCTCCGGTGGTCATCGATACGAACTACACCGGGCAAATACCGATTCCGCCGTTTGCTACGCGTTTTGAGGCTCCCGGCCAATCCTGCACCAACATCGGCGTCGTGCTGTTCGATAGCGATGAGGGTGCTACTTCCTACGATCCTGACCGGTCGCCGGGCGATCCATTTGGCTTGTGCTACGAGGCGAATGTCGTTCAATTCGTTCCCACCATACCGTCTACTACCGCGCCTATCGGTGAGCCTGTCACCAGTGTCTTGGGCTCCAAGACCACGGTGGATCTTGCAGGCTATGTGACGCAGTCAGTGAATAACAACAAGATACGGTCCAATCGGGCAGGTTGGATGCGGATGGACCTGACCTTGTCAGAATCAGCGCGGCCTGCAGACGTAGTGAACCGGGCTTCTCTGTTAGGTGATGGTTTACCGGCGATCGGCTTCGCAATCACCCAGCGAACCTTCGGCGCGGCGAATTTGAACTACGCGGGTCTGGTCGATCATTCCTACCAGGGACGTGGTGTGGTGACCTATGTGGCGGCGCCACCGGTCCATACGCCGAACCATCCCCCCGTGTGGCCATGATCTAAAACCGTGGATATCCCACGACCCTAGCGTTCCCGTTTAACGGAACGCTTCTCAAGGCGAGCGCCGCTGTCGGTTTCCGGCAGCGGCGTTTCTATTTTGTCTAGCTACTATTGCAATGTATGGATTCCATGACCGAACTTGGTTTTTATCCCGAAGCCCAGCGCTGGTGCAATACCAGGATATCCTTTAACCGGTTTGCGGCTGTCCTGACTTTAGTTACGGCGGCCACGATAGCGCACGCCGAACCGCTTCCTGCCGGAGCCAGTACGGTTGCGCCCGACAGCCTGCTAGTGAAAGGCGCCGAACTCACCCTGACCGTAGCTGACTACCGCCAGGCTGTGTTGGGGGTACCCCCCGAAGCGCGGTCCCAGATTGGACGCGATGCGACTACGCTACGGGAATTTCTGATGCAGCTTTATGGTGAACAGCGCATTGTGCAGGAGGCGCAACGGCTCGGCTTGCTCGATAATCCGGAAGTTCAGGCTGCGCTGGCGACTGCACGTCGCCAGGTTTTGGTAAATACTGTGATCGACCAGTTCAAGGCCAATCTTCAACTCCCCGACTTTACCGAACTGGCCAGAGAGTATTACCTGACGCATCGCCAGGAATTCACCCAACCCGAGCAAATCCGTGTTGGGCACATCCTGTTACGAGCGCAGTGCCCCTGCGAGGATGAGAACGGACAAAAACGCCAACAAGCTGAATCGGTGTTGGCTGAGTTGCGCCAAGGCACCGATTTTGGCGCACTGGCACTGAAGTATTCCGAGGATGAGGTGACCGCAAAACAGGGGGGGCAGATGAATCCCTGGCTCAAACGCGGCATCCTGGCGCCGCCTTTTGAGGATGCGGCTTTTGCGCTTCCCGAACCGGGGGCGATCAGCGATGTGGTCAAAACGACTTACGGGTATCACATCATCAAACTGTTGGCGCGCCAGCCAGAGATGGTGTTGCCCTTCGAGCAGGTTCAGAACCGCATTGTTGAAAAGTTAGCTGGGCAGTATCGACTCATCGCTCAAAAAGAATATGAGGCCGGATTTCTCCCGGCTACGGACCAAATTGAGCAATCTACGATTGACGCCCTGCTCCAGGCGAAGTCCGCTAATGCCGGTTCTGACAACAACGCCTCACCGAAGGCGACGCCTTAAGAAGCACCCGCGCAAATCCAGGAGTCTACCCTTCCCCACCCATAGGGGAGGGCGCTTCTGGTCTTTTTGCCCTTGATGGCAAGATTCAAAGGGCATATTGCCCTATTCGTTCTAATCCCAAGATTTTATGAATGGGGCGAGTCATTTGGCCATCCAGCAGATCAAAGCCAGTTCCAAAATCGACGCCCACTCCACCTCGTTGCTTGATCCATGTGCAGTAAATTTCCGCCCAAGGACCGGCACCCACCAGACACAGAACTCCTGGCATCTCTTTGGGCAGGGCTGAGAACAGGTGTAAAAGAAAATCGGGTTTGTCATGAGGCTTTTCAGAAATCCGCCTATGCTGTCCAACCGGGATATATTTAAAATGAACATGAGGATAACTGATCGCCATCTTTTTCAGGACATTCTCCCGGTCGGAAATCATAAAGACCTGGCGCGCCAGCGGGAGAAGTTCGCGCAGATGCTCCAGTACGGCAAAATACAAATGGGCGGAAGTCAGGATTTTCTGGTTCAACAGCCCTTGGCTAGCCAGTTTCAGCATGTAGTCCATGGCCCGCCAGTGTCCTGAAATGCCGCGATGATCCTGAAGAAACCGCTGGGCGAAATGTTCGGTACTGGCCGGTCCCGGCGGTCGCCAAAGGCCAATCACGCCGATCAGGTCTGCCTGGGCCACTGCGCCCAACATAAGATCCCGTAAAATCACCATCCAGCCTGGATCGGCAGTAAACGTATCTTGTTGCTTGGACAAAATCGCTTGAACGACGCGATCATCCAAATGGGGTGTATGGGCATAGGCGCCATACGATAGTAGATTCATCTCTCCATCACCGATCCGAATAACTGATAATCCCTTTTCCGCCAGTAGCGCCTGCTGAATTGGAACGACGATGTCTGCGCTAAAAGGATCCGGGACCACTTGCAGCCCTTTTGACCGATAGGCATGGATCATGCGCTCTGGTTCAAAATATTCGGGATGTGCGTGAATGGATTCCAGCATCGCTTCAATCTCACATTGCGGTATGTGCTTCATTATGTTCTCCACCTTAGCGGTTCAAATTCCCTCTGCATCCCAGCGTAGGCCCCACTCCGCCTCTAACACTGCACTGCCCAGCGCTGCTAACCGTCGCACCCGGTCGCACCCGTGCTTTGAGAGTACAAAAGGCATCTGATGCCCGCCTAACAGCCGGTCGAGTTCCCTGATCCACTGCATCGCCAGGGCTTTCTCGGCCGTATTCAGGACATGGCGATTTACCCGCCGGGTCAAATCCACTCCTGCCTGTCCAAATCCGGTGTTTTCCTGCACTTTCTGGGTGTGGGGCCAAGCGCCAATGCCCAAAAGAATCCCAGCGATTTCAATGATATTCTCGGTATAGCGCCACGGACGGACGGCGGACTCGCTGAAGACCATTTGCACCTCTCGGATGAAGCCCAGGTAATCCAGATGTTGGGAAAACCAGGGATGATCCAACATCTCTTCGAACGACAAATCCTGTCCGTACACCGGAATCCGCTCAATTCTTGGATTAGCGAGATTTTGTCGGTAGTAGCTGTTAGCAAAAGATTCCGGGGATCTAAACCATACCCAGACTTCCACATCGAACCCCAGCGCCAGTGATGCCAGTAGAGATTTGGCTGCCGGTGGAAAATCCCACCAATGGTTGAAAAGGCCCTCGTGCGAGAGAAAAAGCATATGAGTTGTGGAGTCCACGGTTTCCAGACTCGCCTGCAAGTGCTGGCAAAACTGTGTTTCGTTGGCGGTAAGCAAACAACCGACCAACCACTGATGTTGGCCCGGCTTGACGGTTCCATCAGCGCGCGGGTAGACAATGCCTCGATCGTGCAGCCAATCTCGATTCTGTTCCAGACAGTATTGCAGCGACGAGGAACCGGTTTTCGGCGTACCTGTGTGCAAAATCAGCCGGCGGCGGTCGCCATCCAGAAGCCCCATATCTTGTAACAAGCTGCGCACCCGTTCCTGGGTGTGGACCACGCCACTGCTGGCTTTCATCGCCTGATGGCGTTTGTAGCCATCAAAAAACCGGAATACTCTCTGGGCGGCGATAGCGGTATTGACTTGCTCAATTGCGGCATCCACCGCAGCGCATCCCTGAAACGTCGATTGGATTAACCCGAACGCATTGATGCCCTGATGATAGTGCAAAACCCGCACCGGGTCTGCGGGGTTAAATGTGCTGGGCATTCGGTTGAAATGAATGGGGAAGTTCAGATTGGCGGTTATCGACGCCGCCGGGATGGAACCTGCCGCCAGCGTCAAGGCCATGGCAATCTGATCGATGTGAATCCGCTGTCGGGGATGATCGAACAACTCGGGACGCTCGAACAGCCATTGTCCCCAGTGTCGCCACTGGGTGGAGACTGTTGCAGCCAGTCGGGCTGGCACGTACAGGAACCCGCCGTTCCAATTGGTCGCCATCGTTGGGTCGGCGCCCCAATCGCAGAGAACCTTGGCAGGGGGGGTAACGCCCGCCGCCGCAAAGATGCGTTCCAGAACCGGCAGAGGGGGATTGGAACCATCCACGATTTTGCCGCACACCGCATCGGTCGTGGGTAGTTCCAGACGGCCCAGCGCCACCATGTCGATGTCGAGCAGGAAAAGGCCATCAACCTGTTCAAGTTCGTGTTCGATTCCGGCCAACTGCTGGAGTTTATTGCAATAAGCGCCATCCAGATACGGTGCAATGGTGCGTACTCGATAGCCGCTGGCTTGAACGAAACGCACGAAGGCGGCATCAACCCGGTCCACACATTGCACCAACACGTTTGCGGCTGGAATCTGGGCGAACCGATTGAGGGTGAACAGCAGCAGTTCGGCTTTGTAGTAGTGTTCCGGTAAGCCGTCGACCACCATGGAAACCAGATCACGACGCATTGGGTCATCTCGCAGTCATTAATGTGAATGTAGCCCCGCACTCTCGGGGCGCGCTTTAGACCGCCAAGCCCCCATCTGCCCCTTTACCGATCAACAGGTTAGATTCGTGGCCGGCCAAAGCCCGATAGAAATCATTCTAACATATTGATAAATAGAGTGTATATTCGGTTTCAACTGGACTTTGGCTGCAAGTTAAATCTGCAAGACACCCTTACCACCTATCAGTTCCTCATTACGAGGCACATGCGGTAAAAGGAGGGTAAGGGTTGTTCCATTTGGAGTCGCACTTTGCAGTGCGCGTAAACCGCGTTTGAACCAGGACAGGCGTTGGTGCATAAACCTGCCGCCAGCGGCTAATCTAGCGGCGGTTCCAGCGGAGAAAGTCCCCAGACATGTCATCGACAGCTCCAGAAAGTGGCGAAGGCGCCTGTCCCAAGAAGGCGAAATACAGGGTCACCAACTGGGCGGCGTACGACCGCGCGCGGGTGGCGCGCGGAGACATCACCTTCTGGTTCGACCAGGAAGCGATCATCCAGAGTTGGACGCCCGAGCCGACCGGTCAGCGGGGGGCGCCATGGCGCTACTCGGACGGGTCCATCCAGACGGTGTTGGTATTGAAGCAAGTGTTCCACCGGCCCTATCGCGCCGTAGAAGGATTTGGCCGTTCCCTGATGCGCCTGATGGGGTTGGACCTACCGATCCCGGATCACACGCACCGGTCTCGTCGGGTGCGCCGGTTAGGGGTCCAAATCCCCCGCCGGGAGCGCACGGGGCCGATCCATGTCGTGGTGGACTCCACCGGGCTGAAGGGGTTTGGGGAGGGGGAATGGAAGGTGCGCCAACACGGGGCTGGGAAGCGGCGCACTTGGCTCAAGGTCCATCTGGCGGTCGATGCGGACGCCCAGGAGGTGATGGGCGTGGAGGTCACGACCGCGGCCTGGACGGATGGCGAGCTCTTTGGGGATCTCGTGGGTCAGGTTGACGCACCGATCGAACAAATCGATGGGGATGGTGCCTACGATACCCGCGAAGCCTACGACGTGGCGGCCCCGCACCAGGCCAAGTTGGTGGTTCCGCCCCGAGAAAACGCGGTGGCCTGGGAAGCCGACCACCCGCGTACGCAGGCGCTTGCTGAGATCCAAGAGAAGGGCGTGGTGCAGTGGAAAAAGGACGCCGGCTATCACCGCCGCAGCCTGGCCGAAAATGCCATGTACCGCCTCAAACAACGCTTCGGGGAGGCCGTCGCCTCACGCATTTTCGAATCCCAGGTGAACGAGGTTCATGCGCGGATCGCCGCCATGAACCAAATGACCTACCTGGGGAGGCCGATATCGGTGCGGGTTGGGGTAGCTGCGTCCTGAGAAAATGGGGAAAGGGGAATCCTGCCCTACTGCTTCTTTATGCACCAACGCCACCAGGACACGGCACTCCGAGCCCGTTTTTTAAAGGTCCAATGGTCGGGATCGGTTTGCTCTTGCGTTTTTTTTCCAACGGCGTCGGGTGATCGCGGGCCTCCTCCTGGCCGACGCGCACACACCAATACAGGGCCAGGGCCATGATCACCAGCAACCGATCCAGCCGATCTGCGGCGCGTAACTGGGTGTCTTCCAACTGAAATCCGCGACTTTTGAAGTCGGAAAACATCGGCTCAATACCCCAGCGA
>Ga0209573_1001462_pt1 | contig 36416 bp, 29 predicted proteins | sample TNRBio252014_DNA_FD_185870 | JGI IMG/M metagenome (GOLD analysis project Ga0209573, IMG submission 185870) | Wastewater treatment Type I Accumulibacter community from EBPR Bioreactor in Madison, WI, USA - TNR Reactor_6/25/2014_ DNA (SPAdes)... | ecosystem: Engineered > Bioreactor > EBPR >...
TGTGCAGCAGAGACGGCTACCTCGGTTGGTATTCGATCACCGACCATCCGAGAGAGAAATGGTATTTCAACACCTGCCATCCTGCGCCCCTCGGCATGGCAAAGTTCACTCACGGACTCGGCGTGGGCGATGTGAACGGTGACGGCAAAAATGATATTCTGGAAGCCCGCCGCTGGTGGCAGCAGCCCAAGGAATTGAGAATGCACGAAGTGCCCTTCGCGGGGAAATTCATGGGTTACCAGTTTGAGCAGCACAACTTCGCCGCCGGCGTCGGCGGTGGTGCGCAGATGTTTGCGTATGACTTCGATGGCAATGGAACGCAAGACGTCTTCACCGCCCTGGCCGCGCATCGCTATGGCGTCGCCGTTTTCCTCCAATCAGCGAAATCTGCGCAATCTGCGGATCAACCGACGTGGAAACGAGTGATGCTCGCCAGCGAGCAACCGCAGGACAACGACTACGGCATCGTCTTCTCCCAGCCACACGCCGCGTTCCTCGCCGACATCGACGGCGACGGCGTCCAGGACATCGTCACCGGCAAGCGCTACTGGGCGCACAACGGCCATGATCCCGACGAGCGCGGCCACCGAGTCATCTATTGGTATCAAACGAAGCGCGAGGCAACGGGCGGGGTCGATTTCGTCCCGCACCTCGTCGATGCCGAAAGCGGCGTCGGTGTCGATGTGCAGGTCGGTGATGTGAATGGCGACAAACTGCCCGACATCGTCGTCGGCAACAAAGCGGGCGTCTTCATCCTCACGCAGGAGCGCAAGGACACCACCGCCGACCTCACGCCGAAGAAGCTCTACGGCCCCGCGCTCAAACCGCAGGCCGAATACGCCAAAGGCCAGTCGCCAGCCGATGCGTTGAAGTCCATGCAGCTCCCCGGCGGCTTCAAAGCCGAGCTCATCGCCGCGGAGCCGGATCTCGTGCAGCCGATGGCTTTCACCTTCGACGAGCGCGGGCGCATCTGGGTCGTGGAAGGCAACAGCTACCCGAAACCCCGCGAGGTCGGTAAAGGCCAGGACCGCATCAAGATTCTCGAAGACAAGGACGGCGACGGCATTTTCGAGACGAAGAAAATCTTCTGCGAAGGCCTGAATCTGGTCAGCGGCATCGAGCTTGGCTTCGGTGGCGTGTGGGTCGGTGCCGCGCCGTATTTGATGTTCATTCCCGACAAGGATCACAATGATCGTCCAGATCCATCTGACGCGGCAGACCATTCCGGCCTGTCAAACAAAGGCTTCCCGCAGGTCCCAGGTCTCCCTTTCAAAACCTACGCCCTCCTCGACGGCTGGGGCACCCAGGACACGCACGAGACACTGAACTCCTTCATCTGGGGCCCGGACGGCTGGCTGTATGGCTGCCATGGCGTCTTCACGCACAGCCGCGTCGGCAAGCCGGGCACGTCAGATGACCAGCGCGAGCCCATCAATGCCGGTGTGTGGCGTTACCATCCCGTGCGGCATGAGTTCGAGGTCTTCGCGCATGGCACCAGCAATCCTTGGGGACTCGATTACGACCAGCATGGCGAGTTCTTCGTCACCGCCTGCGTCATCCCGCATCTCTACCACATCGTTCCTGGCGGGCGGTATCAGCGTCAGGCCGGGCAGCACTTCAACGCGCACACCTACGACGACATCAAGACCATCGCCGACCACGCGCACTACGCCGGCAATCCGCGACCTGATGTCAGCTTCGACAAGGCCACCGGCGCGGGCGTCATGAACAACGACACCAACGCCCTCGGCGGCGGCCACGCGCACTGCGGCCTCGCCATTTATCAGAGCAGCCTCTTCCCGTCCACATACCGCAATCAACTCCTCTTCGGCAACCTCCACGGCCACCGCCTCGTCACCAACTACACCGATCCTCACGCTAGTACTTACATCGGCAAGCATGGCAGCGATTTCCTGCGGTCGAACGACATGCACTTCATCCCCGTCACCCAAAAAGTCGGTCCCGACGGCGCTTTGTATGTCAGCGACTGGAGCGACCAGCAAATCTGCCACCGCGGCAGCAACGCCGTCGAGAACTGGGATCGTAGCAACGGACGGATTTATCGCGTGACGTATTGTAAAACGAGTTTTCCAACTCGTTTTCCCCTCCCAGGCGGCGAAGACGTCTGGGGAACGAGTTGGAAAACTCGTTCTACGTTCGACCTCGCCAAGGAAAGCGATGAAGCACTTGCCAAACTCGCCGTGCAGACGGAGAACGAGTGGTTCTCGCGGATGGCGAGACGGGTGCTGATGGAAAGGGTCTCTAGCCTCCATGAGTTCCACAGACTCTCAAAATCTGCCGCATTGTTCCTTCGGCAGCCTCTTTGGCATCGAGATCCTAAAGACAGCACGCCCATGCCAAATCTCCTTCGCAGGTTCTGGACAGCCTGGGTGACGATGGATACCGGGAACTTCCCGTATGCTTACAACTCTCCTCATGAAGTCATGCGGGCTTGGTCGGTTCGTTTGGGCCATCCAGACCAGAACATTGGCGCACGTCAGAATCTGGCTGTTACGGATAAATCCCCTCTAGTGCGGCGTGAACTGGCTTCTTCTCTGCCAGGCCTCCGCCCCGTGGCAGCAGTTGCACTCGCCACCGCCCTCCTCAAGCACGGCGAGGACAAGGACGATCCGATGATCCCGCTGCTCATCTGGTATGGCATCGAGCCACTGGTTGCGGCGGACCCGACGGTGGGGATGCAGCTCGTGAAGGTGTCGAAGATGCCGAAGGTGACGGAATTTATCTACAGACGGCTTGGGGCAGAGGAAAAGGGCCGCTTGGAACTCATGAAGCTTTCTTTCAGCACGAATGACCAATCCATTCGCTTTCCTATTCTTGTCTCCCTCGTTGAAGCCGCACGACGTGGTGAACATGTAAGTAAACCGGAAGATTGGACATGGGATATGGTGAAAACCGGTCTTGGAACCGCCAAGTCTCCAGAAGCGGCTGCGGAAGCCATGAAGCTTTCCACGGAACTCGCCGCAATCATGGGCGACCCTGATGCACGAGCCCATTTTCGCTCTCACCTCACGAGTTCACGGCTCGGCACGTCCGAACGTGAAAAAGCGCTGCAAATTCTCACGCAGGCGGGCGACACCCAAACAGCCAAGCTCCTTCAGCAAACCGTCATCGCTACCGACACGCCCGCCTCTCTCCGTCGAAAAGCCATCCAATCACTCGCCTCACTCCAAGACTCCAACACTCCCGCACTCCTGTCCTCGGCACTGCCAAAGCTCTCTGCGAACGAATTGCCGGATGCCATCAACACCCTCGCCTCGACCAAGGAAGGCGCGAAAGCGCTGCTCAAAGCCGTCGAGGCCAAAACGGTGCCTTCAACGGCTTTGTCGCCGTTTTTGGTGCGACAGCTCACGGCTTTCGATGAAGCGGAGATCAATGCGCTCATCAAATCCGCCTGGGGCGATGTGAATGCGCCGAAGGCCGACCTCGGCGAACGCACGAAGAAGTATCGCGACCTGCTCACGCCCGCCGCTTTGGCCAAAGGCGATCTCGCGAAGGGTAAGATGCTCTACACCGCCACCTGCGGCCAATGCCACAAACTCTTCGGCGAGGGTCAAAACGTCGGTCCCGACATCACCGGCAGCAATCGCGCCGATTTGAACTACTTGCTCGAAAACGTGCTCGATCCCAACGCGGTGATCGGGAAGGACTACCAGCTCAATCTTTTCACCATGCACGACGGCCGGGTGATGGGCGGCGTGATCAAGGAGGAGAACCCGGCGACGGTGAAGGTCGCGATGATGGGCGGCATCGAGTTTGTGTTGCCGAAGACCGACGTGAAGAAGCGCGAGGTGTCCAAGATGAGCACGATGCCGGAGGGGCTCTTCGACGCGCTCCAGCCCGAGATGGTGGTGGATTTGGTGAAGTATCTCCAAAGTGGTTCTGTCGTCCCGGCTTTAGCCGGTCAGAAGCCGCCTAAAGGCGGGACTACAATACCCGGAGCGCTGGAGGGCGAATCGCTCAAGGTGCTCGAAGTCACCGGCGGCAAAACCGGCAAGCAAGGCATGAGCGGCTTTGGCAGCGAGTGGAGCGGCGGCGCGCAGCTCTGGTGGACCGGCGGCAAGCCGGATCAGAAGCTCACGCTGGCCATTCCCGTCAAAGAAGCCGGCAAATACACGCTCTACGGCGCTCTCACCATGGCCCGCGACTACGGCGTGGTCAGCATCACGCTCGATGGCAAACCCGTGGCCTCATCCTTTGATGGCTACAACTCCCCGAAGGTCATTCACTCCGGCGAAAAAGACTGGGGCACTCACGAACTCACCGCTGGCGAGCACCAGCTCACCTTCACCCTCGCTCCACCGAATCCAGACGCCGTGCCGTCGAACATGGTGGGGCTGGATTATGTCCGGCTGGAGAAGAAGTGATACGCCATGGAAGCAATCTTCGAGGGCCTGATAGCTGTGATGGTTTTGCTCGTGGAGCTGATTGTCTCGGTCTACCTCGCGTTGCTGGAAGTCGCCGTGCAGATCTTGGTGGCTCTCGTCGGCTGGATTTGCGCCCCATTTTGGTCGAAAGAACATAGGCGGGAAGGAGTGCCGGATCCTTGGAAGATCGCGATCAGGAGGACTGCCGCGGTGATTTTGATCCTCGGCATTATGACCGGCTTGTGGTGGGGGTGGTCGGCATTCGGGAAATCGGCCATCAAACCACCGTCAGATCCACCTGCCCAAGAGACTGAGTCGGACGGCATCTCCAGGAGAGTTTGGAAAATGTTTGAAGAGAAACTCAAAGAACAGGGAACCGCCCAGCCATGATGCGTGACCTCCACTCCACCAAGGCCATGTGGCTGAAGGCCTGGCTGTTTCTCCTCATCGGCATCCTCTCCGCCGCGATCTTGCTGGTGGAAAACTGGAGCTGGCGCACAACGCTGTTGTTGGCGCTCTGCGTGTGGGGTTTCTGCCGCGCCTACTTCTTCGCCTTCTATGTGATCGAGCGCTGGGTGGACCCGAAGTTCAAGTTCAGCGGGCTGGGGAGCTTCATCGCGTGGTGCTGGCGATCACGGAAGTGATCACGCCTGCTCCAGCGCCTCATCAAACCTCGCTATCAAGTCTGCCGTGTCTTCCAAACCGGCGGAAACACGGATGAGCCAGCGGCTGACGCCGACGCTCTCGACCCAGTCGAGTTCCTCGTAATGCGCGAGCAGCGTGTAAGGACACGCGAGAGTGAAGTTCGTGCCAAGGCTGGGACCTTTGCACACGCGCAGGGCGTCGTAGAACTTCGGGCTCGTTTGCTGCGGGTTTTTGAGCGTGAAGGAAAACAGGCAGCCGTGGCCGCCGTTCTCACGGCGGATGAATTCGTAGCCGCGTCCGCCTTCGGTCGCGGCGTGCCAGACGCGATCCACCTTGGGATGTGAGCGCAGATGCTCGGCGAGCGCCTTGGCGTTGCGACTCATGGTGACGGCACGTTGCGTGAAGTCGCGGCTGTTGAGTTCGAGTGCCACGGCATCGCCGCGCCAGAGTTCGTGGTCGGCGTGCGCGGTCAAAAAAGCGGAGAAGGCCGCGTGATGCGGTGATTTTCGGTTCAAGACGACGCTGCCGGCCAGCACATCGCCCCCACCGGAAAAACTCTTCGTCAGGCTCGTCGTGACGACATCGGCGACACGATGCGCATCGACATGCGCGACGGTGGAGATGGTGTCATCGACGACGATGGGAACTCCGGGCTGCGATTCGGCGCGAATCGCGAGCAGGCGCTCGAAATCGACGCAGCGGAGCAGCGGATTGCTCGGTGCTTCGCAGAACAGGCCCGCCAGCGGCTCGTTTTGCAGCAGCGTGCGCAGATCGTCATACTCGCTGTCTTTGATCAAAGGCAGGAAATGCGCGCCGCTGCCGAAGACCTGCTGCAGCTTCAACACATCGACATAGGGGAAGTCGAGCTGCGCGGTTTTGCGGCCCGGAGACAGATGCGTGAGCATACGATGCACCGCAAAATTGGCCGCCATGCCGGAAGGAAAGAGAAACACGTCCTCCGGCTGCTGTCCGGCGAGCTGGGCGATGCGCTGTTTGATCGTGAGGTTGGCGGCTTTGCCTTCCTCAATGCTTGCGGTGCTCTTGTGCTCTCCAAGCGCATCGCAAGCCTGCCGTGTGCTGACGCATTCGCCGCAGAAGCGCCAGAACTTGCGTGCCTTGACGTAGCTGTCCGCAGGAAACACCGCGACGCCGAGCTGATGCGCGGTCCATTCGACCGCACGACCCGTTTCGATGAACTGCACGCACCGCTCCGCATGCACGACACGCGGAAAGACGAGGCAGCGCTCGCCTGCGGCGGCGAACTCCTTTTCGGCGGCTTCAAACAGCCGCGTGATGGCTGGCGGGCAGCAGAAGCGCGGGTAGCCGGATTTGAACTTTGAAACGATGTCCTGATCACCCTCTTCGTAACCGATCACATGTTTCCACAACGGCAGGCACACGGACACGCCGAGTTCGTGATCAGGGATCGCCTTGCCGAGGTCTTCGGCGTTGCAGAGAGGGTGGGTTAACAGGTCGGTCATTTTGGGGGTAGCACTTTTCTTCACACCTTGGCGGCAGGCAACGGGAATACGAAAATCATGAGAGAAGTGGTCGCTTCTACGAGGGCATGCCCGCCGCAGACTCCCGTTGCTGGTTCTTTTGAGCCAGTTTCTTTCGGCGGTTGATGTCTGCCAGTTCGTTGCGGTAACGCTTGAGGGCCATCTTTTCGTCCATCACCAAGTACTCTGGCATGACCCTCCGCATGCGATATTGCACATGCGGTAGTGTCAGAACCTTTGCCATTTGCTCCTCGGAAGGCAGCGCCGCACGCTCTTCATCGAGATCTTTCTTGTTCGACTCGTCCCCATAGGTCCAAAAACTGACAAGATGGCCTCTGCTTACTTCCACCATCTCGAGCAGTTCATTGATGGACTCCTGTATGTCCTTCTCTTCCAGCGCGGCTTTTTTCAGTATGACATCTTGGTATTTGTAAAATGTGGCCGCCATATTTAGCAAATGGCTGCGCAGGGAGGAGGACTCATCAGAACCCCACCCTCCTGGTTCTGTGATGAAGAAAAAGTCATAGAACCACTCCCACGAGTAATCGAGTTCGACCTCATTGTTTTCCCAGATCGCAGCGCTGCCGATCTTGTTGAAATGAGCCCCGGAGAACTCCTGATCCATGAAGTAAAACTTGGCCATGGCTGAAAGTCACTTCTTCGCCAAGGCCCGGTCAATATCCTCCCACAGGTCCTCGACGTGCTCGATGCCGACGGAGAAGCGCACGAGACCGTCGGTGACGCCGGCGGCTTCGCGGGTTTCTTTGGGAATCGAGGCGTGGGTCATGCTGGCGGGATGAGCTACGAGACTTTCGATGCCGCCGAGGCTTTCGGCCTGCGTGAACAGGCGCAGTCGGCGGATGAAGGCGAGGGTGTCGCCGTAGCTGAGGCCAAAATCAGCCAGCAGCATGCCGCCGCCGGCCTTCATCTGCTTTTTGGCGAGCTTGTACTGCGGATGGCTGGTCAGGAAGGGGTAGTTCACGCTGCGGACGCTTTTGCGGCCTTTGCGTGCCTTGCGCTCCTCCAGCCGCTTGGCGAGTTCGAGGGCGTTCGAGCAATGACGCTCCATGCGCACGGCCTCGGTTTTCGCGCCACGGGAGATGAGCCAGGCGTCGAAGGGGCTGGGCTGCAAACCGATGGCCTTCTGCGCAAAGATCATTTTTTCCTGCCACTCGTCGGAGTTCGTGCAAACCGCGCCGCCGAGGCTGTCGCTGTGGCCGTTGGTGTATTTCGTCGTGCTGAGCAGGGAGAGATCCGCGCCGAGATCGAGCGGCTGCTGAAGCAGGCTGGAGGCGAAGGTGTTGTCCACGGCGACGATGCTGCCGACGCTGTGCGCGGCGGCGCTGAGGGCCTTGATGTCGAGGATTTTCAGCAGCGGATTGGTGGGCGACTCCAGCCAGACGAGCGCGGGCTTGAGCTGGGCAATGAGGCCGTAGTTCGAGGAGTTGGCGAGGTTGGCGTATTTGATGGTGACGCCGAAACGCCGCAGCACCTTTTCAAAGATGCGGTAGGTGCAGCCGTAGATCTGCTGCTCGGAGAGGATGACATCTCCCGCCTTGAGCGAAAACAGGATGGCGCTGATGGCGCTGAGGCCGCTGGCGAAGACGGTGCAGTGCTTCGCGTTCTCCAGACTGGCGAGCGTGCATTGCAGGTTGCGGAAGTTGGGATTGCCACTGCGGGTGTAGTCGAAACCGGTGGGATTGCCGGTCTCGAAGGTTGAGGTCATGTAGATCGGCGGGATGACCGCGCCGGTCTCGCTGCGGTAATCCTGGCCGACGTGGATGGCGCGTGTTTCAAAGCGTGCGTCGGCGGGAAGGGTCGGGTCTTCTTTCATGCGCGATGGATGCCGCAGCAGATTTGGCTTTGCAAGGCCGCTGCGCTCATGCTTTATGGTTCAACTCTGATCTTTTCATGCCTGATTCCACCGCTCCTCGAAAATTCCGTCGTGTTCTTCTCAAACTCAGCGGTGAAGCGCTGAGACAGCCGGGCAGTACGGACAACATCTCCCCGCCGATCGTCGAGGACATGGCGGCGCAGATCAAGGCGGCGCATCAGACCGGCCTCGAAATCGCCCTGGTCGTGGGCGGTGGCAACTTCTGGCGCGGTGTGACGGCCAGCAACAAGGGCATGGAACGCGCCACGGCGGACTACATGGGCATGCTGGCCACGGTAATGAACTCGCTGGCCCTGCAAAGCATGCTGGAGGCGATGGACGTGCCGACCCGCGTGCAAAGCGCCATCAAGATGGACAACGTGGCCGAGCCCTTCGTGCGCCGCAAAGCAATGCGCCATCTGGAACTGGGCCGCGTGGTGATCTTCGCCGCCGGCACGGGCAATCCGTTCTTTTCCACCGACACCACTGCCGCGCTCCGCGCGAGCGAGGTCAATGCCGAGATCGTGCTCAAAGCGACAAAGGTCGATGGCATCTACGATTCCGACCCCGCCAAAAACCCGGACGCGGTGAAGTTTGACCGTATCAGCTTCCACGAGTGCCTGACACGTCAGCTCAAGGTGATGGACTCCACCGCCTTCTCCCTCTGCATGGAAAACAACATGCCCATCGGCGTTTTCAGCATGAACGAGCCGGACAACATCCGCCGGGCGCTCGTCGGCGAGCACCTCGGCACGCTTGTGGATGCCAAAGGCTGAGCAAATTCCCAACCTGACACTGATATGGACCCTGAACTGACGATGATGGAGGCCGACGAGGCCATGACAAAGGCGGTCGAGCACGCCATTCACGAATTTGCCACCGTGCGCACGGGCAAGGCCAACCCTACGCTGGTCGAAAACATGGACGTGCATGTGATGAGCTACGGCAGCCACATGAAGCTCAAGCAGCTTGCCATGATCACCACGCCGGACGCGCGTCTGATCCGCATTGAGCCGTTTGATTCCTCCACGCTCCAGGACATCGACCGTGCGATCCGTGAGTCGCGTCTCGGCCTGAACGGCAGCATTGAGGGCAAAGTCATCCGCCTGCCGATTCCGTCCCTCTCCACCGAACGCCGCGAGCAGATGGTGAAGATGTGCAAAACCCTCGGCGAAGAAGCCCGCGTGCGCGTGCGCTCCGCCCGCCGCGATGCGCTCGAAGCCATCAAGAAGGGTGAGAAGGACGGCCACATCACCGAAGATGACCTCCACCGCATGGAAAAGGAAATCCAGACCATGACGGACAAGAAGATCGCCGAGATCGACCAGCATGTGGCTTCGAAGGAGAAGGAGATCATGACGGTCTAGCCCGATGCGGTTTCAAGTTCATCCCAGCTCGAACACGATCCCACGCTTGAAACTTTGAACCTGAAACTTGAAACATCTGCAAAGTGTTCCCCGCCTGCGACTACCTTGATCTCACCCACACGAAGCATGGCATCCTGTTCCCGGATGACTCGCCAGTGTGGGCGGCGCTGACGCGGATCGAGTCCTACCTCGAATTCCGGTTGCAGCGCGAGATTCGCACGCAGGTGCCGCCAGGCGCGTTCATCGGCGAGGATGTGTTCATTGATGAGGGCACCACGCTGGAGCCTGGCGTGGTGATCAAAGGCCCGGCCTGGATCGGGCGGAACTGCCAGCTCCGCGCCGGCTGCTACATCCGCGAGAACGTCATCATCGGCGACGGCTGCGTGCTCGGAAACTCGTGTGAGTTCAAGAACTGCGTCATCTTCGACGGCTGCGAGGTGCCGCATTACAACTATGTGGGCGACTCCATCCTCGGCCACAAGGCGCATCTGGCCGCTGGAGTGATCCTTTCCAACGTGCGGCTGGACCGCCTCGAAGTCACCGTCAAGACCGACACCGACATCCTGCCCACCGGCCTGCGGAAATTCGGCGCGATCATCGGCGATTACGCGGAGATCGGCTGCAACAGCGTGATCAGCCCCGGCAGCATCATCGGCCGCCGCAGCATTCTCTATCCGCTGAGCCACTTCAGCGGCGTCCTCGGGGCCGATTTGATGCTCAAAACACGGCAGACGCAGCAGGTGGTGAAGCGGAAGAAGTAGGAACCGGAGTGAATACATTTTCCTGGGTGGCGTCAGACTGGACTCCACGCCCATGAATGCCCGCTTCCGCTCCCTTTTCGCTGTCACCGCGTTTCTTCCCCTGGCCAGTTGTGAAAAGCCGGTGCCTCCCGCCGTCAGTGTGGCCCCCGAGGCCGCGCCCTACAATGCCGCCACCGAAAGCCAGCTGGCTGAGGCCCGCGATGCCTTGCAGCGCCAGGCGTTGGAGATCGAGACGAAGACCGCTTTGATGGACAAGCAGCTCGCCGAGATGGAGCAGGCGCTCAAAGATCGTGAGAATGCCGAGCTGCGTGGCTCTCTGGAGGCTTTGAGGCAGCAGAACGAAGCCCTTCGCGCACAGGCTGACACCGCACGGCAGCAGAGCAATGCCGTCACCCAGCGCATCGCCACCACGCCTCGTGTGAACGTGACGCCGCAAGTTTCGGCTCCGCGTGATCACTCGCTTTTTTATGATCAGCTCGCCCCCTATGGCCGCTGGATGGATGTGAGCGGCTACGGCTACTGCTGGCGGCCCACCCTCACCACAGCGCGCTGGCGGCCGTATGTGGATGGCTGCTGGGTGTGGTCGTCCATGGGCTGGACCTGGCAGTCAAACGAGCCCTTTGGCTGGGCCACTTATCACTATGGTCGCTGGGTGAATCTCTCGCGCCACGGCTGGGTCTGGGTGCCCGGCAGCGAATGGGCGCCCGCCTGGGTTTCCTGGCGTCAGAGCCGCGATCACGTCGGCTGGGCACCGCTGCCGCCGGATCGTGGGTCCATCAGCGGTGTGTATCGCGACTGTGACACGCAGTACAACCTCGGCCCGTCCAGCTACACCTTCATCACCACGAATCATTTCGTGCAGCCGAGCTACACCACCTACTGCGCCCCCGTGACGCAAAACACGTCGATCTTCCAAAGCAGCGTGAACGTCACCCAGATCGTCCGCTGCGACGACCAGCCCCGCCGCGGCATGTTCAAGCATCACGGCGGCCCGCCGCGTGCGCAGATGGAACGGGATTGCGCGCGTCCCGTGCCTCAGATCCAGGTGCAGTCGATTGCGGCCAGCGATATCCCGCGTCCGCGCCCCGGACATCGCCATCCCGAGGCATTGGCACAGCCAGTCATGGTCGAGCTTCCGCTGCTGAGGGCCGGTGCGCCTGCCATGCGTCCTCAAGTGGCCGAGCGCATCGAGAAGCCGAGGCGTGTGGATGCCTTCGAAGGCGTCCCCCAGCGCGTCGCGACCGAGATTCGTGAGACGATCGCCGCAGAAAAACTCACCGCCGCCGTGCAGCAGCCGACGGCAGTGGTTGAAACAACTGCGCCGCCCATCGTTGCCCAGCCTGCGGAAACGCCTGCCACCGTGGTCAGTGCGCCGATGGTTGCGCCAGCCACACCCGAGACCGTGCGTCCTGCCATGCCCATTGAGGACAAGCCGATGACCCAGCCTGCGGCACCCGTCGCAGCCGCAGAAACCATTGTCAAACCAGACGCGCCCGCCACTCCGCTGGTGCCAGTTGTCGTGGATCAGCCAGCGGTCACTACCCCAGCGATGCCTCCGGTCGTCACAGCGGCAGAGCCAGAAAAAACACCTCCAGCCATCGTGGTGATGCCTGCGGAGCCTGGGGTTCCAGCTCCAACCGTCGTCGTTGAAGCCACACCGCCCGCCGTCCAGCCTGTTCCGGTCGTTCCATCCGAAATTCCCGCCTCTCAGCCACCCGTGGTCCAAACCATGCCCGCCGCCCCCGCTGTGGCTGAATCGCCTGTTTCGCAGCAGGACGAAACACTCGCCCAGCAGCGTGCCGCCGCCGAAAAAATGGCTGCTGAGCAGGCGGCTGCGGCAGAAGCCGAAAAAGCACGCATGCAGGCTGAAATTGCCGCCACACAGCAGCGCCAGCAGGAAGAACTCGCCGCCCAACAAAAAGCAGCGACGGAGAAAATGACGACCGAACAAGCGCAAATCGCCGCCGAGGCCGAACGCGCCCGCCAGCAAGCCGAAGCGAATGCCATGCAGCAACGTCAACAAGAGGAGCTTGCCGCGCAGCAACGCGCCATGGCCGAAAATAGGGCCGCAGAGCAAGCCCAGGCCGCCGCCGAAGCTGAACGCGCTCGCCAGCAGGCCGAGGCCGCCGCGATGCAACGTCAGCAAGAAGAAGCCGTTCGCCGCGCCCAGGAAATGACCCAGCGTGAGGCAGAAGAGCAGGCCCGCCGTCAGGCTGAGGCCGAGATGCGTCGCGCTCAGGAAGAAGCCGAGCGTCGTGCGCAGGAAATGGCCCGTCAGCAGGCGGAGGAGCAAGCCCGCCGCGCTGCCGAGCAGCAGATGCGCCAGCAGCAGGAGATGGCGCAGCGCCAGGCCGAGGAACAGGCCCGTCGTGCCGCTGAGGAGCAGATGCGCCGTGCCCAGGAAGAAGCGCAACGCGCCGCTGCCGAAGCGGCCCAACGCGCCGCCCAAGAGGCCGCCATGCGCGCGCAGGAAGAGGCCCAGCGTGCCGCCGCCGAGGCTGCCCAACGCGCTGCCGCTGAAGCGGCTCAACGTGCCGCCGAAGAAGCCGCCCGCAACCAGCCCCAGCCTCCTCCACCCGGCTCATAACGATATTGCCTCACCAATCCGCCACCGCGCCATCGGGGCTGAATTCACGCAGGACGATCTCCTGCTGGAAAGGATGCTTCTTCACCTCGGCTTCGTTGATGGTGATGCCGAGGCCGGGCTTGGTGTTCGGGCGGACGATTCGGCCTTTTTTCTCGATGGTGAAGCCTTCCTCGACCACGTCCTGACGCCAAGGCACGTCGTTGTGAACGGTTTCGCAGATGATGTAGCTCGGTTGGCTGAAACCGAACTCCAGTGACGCGGCGGTGCTCACCGGCCCTTGCGGATTGTGCGGTGCCAAAGCGATGCGATGCGCCTCTGCGAGCGCGGCGATGCGTTTCGCGGCGCTGAGGCCGCCGCAGTGGGTGATGTCGAGCTGGCAGATCTCAACCGCACGTTTCTCGAACATGTCCTTGAAGGCCTCCAGGTTCGTCACGCGCTCGCCGCTGGCCACGGGCGTGGTGAGAGCGGCGTTGATCTTCGCGAGGCCATCGACCGCCTCCGGCCAGCAGGGCTCCTCGAAGAAGTAGAGACCGAAATCATCGAGCGCCTTGCCGAATTTGAGTCCCATGGCCGGCGAGGGTCGTGCATGACAATCGACCATGATGTCGATGTCCGGTCCCACGGCGTCACGCATGGCCGCGACGGCGGCCGCAGCGGCGCGGACGGGTTTCATGCCTTCGATCGGCATCGTGCTGGGCACCGCCATGCTTTTGAAAGCGGTGTAGCCATCCGCCACAGCCTGCTGCGCCAGTTCGGCGAAGCGTTTCGCGTTGTCCGCAGGCGTTTGATAAAAGTCCTCCATCTTTCCGCCGCCGAGATGGCAGTAGGTGCGCACCCAATCCCGCACCGGCCCACCAAACACCTTCGAGAGCGGCATGTTCGCCACCTTGCCCACGATGTCCCACAGCGCGAGGTCGATGCCCGCGATGGCCGTGGCCCGCACGATGCCGTGCCCATGCCAGAAGTGCTGCCGATACATCATCTGCCACAAATACTCCACCCGCGTCGGGTCCTCGCCGATGAGCAGGTGGGACATGTCTTCAATCGCCCCCACAATGCTCCGCGTGTGCCACTCCAGCGTCGCCTCCCCCCAGCCGATGAGGCCGGGCTGGTCGGTGACGACTTTGACAAACACCCAGTTTCGCATCCGGGCATGGCAGACGAGCGTTTCGATGGCGGTGATTTTCATGGGAGGTACTTGGTTCGCTTTTATCAGTATGGCCTTCTCATCACGTGGCTTCAGGTAATGGCTTTGTTCTCTTTGGTTCGTGATGTGGCTTTCGTGGCAACTGCCCCAGTTTTCGAGCCCAGGACAAAGCGTAGTCCTCGGCAAAGTCTTCACGCCGGGTAAGGCTGTGGAAGCATGGTTGGTTCAAGTGTCCCATCTCGTGGAGGAATAGATGGTAGCGGTAGTAACGGCGAACCTGATCGGGTGTCCATACTTGGATGTGCCTGCCATCCCTAACCTCCCAACGGTCACACCACGGAGCATAATGGCTGCGGGCGAGCATCGAAGGCGGCCGAGTGCCCCAATCCACCTCGTTCGAGATAGGAAATGGGTAAAGAATCACGCACAGATACCTTCGCCTGGCCTCAACTCCTCGGTCTCTGTCCTGGGCTTTCGAACGACGAAAGACCACTGCTCGAAGGTGTTTCCAATGCTTGCGTGGCAGATGCGCCAGCACTCGGCGAATATCCTCCTCACTACAGGGGTGATAAAAGTCCCGAGAGGGGTTTTCAGTAACAAAGAGAACATCGCCATCGTCAGGTCGCTCTGACAGCTTTGTCCAAATGTCATCAATTTGGCGTGATCGCGATCTTTTCTCAGCTGCTTTACCTCCTTGGACTCTGCCGCCTTGAGTCAGACCAATTTTTTTGCTGCGGCGAGTCGGGTTACGCATCGGAGATGGGTGGATAAATTGAAAACCTAACAGACATGACACTGCTAACGCAATTAGAACTTAGACATGCGTTCTGCCACCGCCTTAATCAACTGCTCCAAACTCCCCGCTGCGACGACGGCGATGCTTTCCTGGTAGATACCGGTGTCGTAAAGCTCGCGGGGTGGAAGATAGCTGGCGCCCCAGTCGGCGGCGATGGTGGCGATGAGAATGATTTTGTCGGGGAAGCGGCGGCGGAGTTCGGTTTGGAGGAGGTTGTAGCTTTCGCCTTGGACGCCGAGCCAGATGGCGTCGCCAAGGTGCCAAAGGGTGACTTGGAGTGGGTAGGTTTCGCCGAGTGGGAGTTGGTGGAGGCGATGAAGGAGACGGGTTTTGCGTTCGGCCAGGGCTCGGAGGTCGGCGGCGCGGGTTTCATCGCCAGCGGAGCGGGCGATGGCTTCGTCGGCTTGGAATTGATCGAGTTCGGCCTGGGTTTGCTCGATCGTCGGCTGGCCGGGGCGGTAGTGCAGCGGCTCGTGCCAGCGCTGGAGCTTCCATGCGGCTTTTTCGGTCACGTCGATGCTTTCATGCTTCCACGAGCCAAGCGTGGCACCGGAGACGACGGGGCCAGCATACACAAACGTCGTCCCAGCGGCGGGAAGGGCGGTGAGGGCTGAAAGCGCGGCGTAACCGAGCTCGCGGCCGTTTCGATCCGCCACGGCGGTATCGCCGACGAAGCCTTCGCGCGGGCCGAGTTCGCCGCTGGCACCTTGCAGGAACAAACACGGAGCGCCGGTGTCGCGTTCGACGAGTTCGCGCATGGCGCCGATGTAGTCGGGGCTGATGAGGGTGTTTTCCCACGCGAGCGTGGTGGGATGGCAGGCGTAGTTCACGATGCTGGCGAGCATCGTGCCCGCATCATCGGTCACGCGGGCGACAATGAGGGTGTCATCGGCAGGCACGCCGGGATTGTGACCGCAAACGAACTGCCTCCCGTCCCAAAAATCGCGATGCGTGGCCAGCGAGCACCTGCCACGGCCATAGACGATGCCCGCAGGCTTCAGCGAGGCGATGGCGTCGTGGATCAAAGCGCCCGCCTTCTCGCCCATCGACTGCAAATACGGCGGAATGAGGTCGCCACCGGGCAACGTGGCACGATCTAGGCCCATCAAACCCGCGCCGTGCGTGTGCGAGAAGACGACGAGGATTTCCTCCTTCGCCACACCGCCGGTCTCGGCTGCTTGAGCGACGAGATTCGCATGTTCGGTGGCTCCCATCACGCAGTGATCGAGCGCGAGCAGGATCTGCCGCTCGTTGCCTTCCATCGGCGCAAAGACGGTCACGGTGGCTCGCAGCGGCCGATGCACGCCCGTGCCCCGCTCATGCTTCGCCGCGCCCCACATACGATGATAAATGTCCGCAGGCGGTGTGATGTCGCACCACGTCAGCGCGAAACGGCAGCGGCTTTGCGGTGTGGGGTCTTCGGTGCGGGAGAGGGCGGGCATGAGACTGGTAGAATGATGAAGGGTAAAATGATGGGGAAGCACGAATCCTTCAGAACATCCTTTTACCCGCCATTATTTTACCCTCTGGCCGGGTGGCTCTGCCATGAAGCTGTCTGCTCCGCTCTTCTGGTCTGTTTGTCCGACCAAATATTATTTGTCTCTCTGGCTGCGTAGATCTCCCATGAAGCCGTTCTTCCTCGCTCTCCTGGCTGTTTTCACCAGCTCCCTCTTCGCCGCCGATCCCATCGCCATCGGCTCACGTCGCGAGTTGTTCGTGGATGACTTCCTCATCGAAAAACTGACCGGCAAGGCCGAGCAGCGCCTGCATCAGCCGCAGCCGCAGGAGATTTCCATCACGCATGATTTGCCATGGGAGGGCAGTGGCAGCGGCTATCACAGCGTGTTCAAGGACGGCGACAAATACCGCATGTATTACAAGTCGTGGCAGCTCACCGTCACCGCGCCCGGCAAGGTGAACACGGGCGAGCATCCGCTCTTCACCTGCTACGCCGAAAGCGATGACGGCATTCATTGGCGGAAGCCGGAGCTCGGCCTGCACGAGTTCAAAGGCTCGAAGGCGAACAACATCGTCATCCCGCATGGCAAGATGGGGAAGGTGAATCCCGATGGCGGGCATCCCGCCGTCTTCAAAGATGAAAACCCGGCCGCGCCGCCCGAGGCGAGATACAAGGCCATCGTGCGCTCGAACTCGCCGAAAGGCCTGCTCGCGCTGAAGTCGCCCGATGGCCTGCGCTGGTCGCCGATGGCGGATGTGCCGGTGATCACGGATGGTGCGTTTGATTCGCAGAATCTCGCCTTCTGGGATGCGCACAGCGGCCAATACCGTGCCTACTGGCGCTACTTCACCGGTGGCACGACCGACGAGAAAAACTGGAAGCCCTCCGGCCTCCGCGCCATCCGCACGGCCACCTCGAAGGATTTTATCACTTGGGAAAACCAGCAGGACCTCCGCTATGTCGATTCACCCGGCGAGGCGCTCTACACGAACCAAGTGAAGCCGTATCATCGTGCGCCGCATGTGCTGCTCGGCTTTCCCACGCGCTACCTGGAGCGTGGCTGGTCGGAGAGCATGCGAGCGCTGCCGGAACGCGAACACCGCGAATGGCGCTCAAAGGCCAGCGACCGCTACGGCATGGTCGTCACCGAGGGTCTCTTCATGGCCAGCCGTGATGGCGTGACCTTCAAACGCTGGAACGACGCCTTCCTCCCGCCCGGCATCGAGCGTCCGGGCACCTGGAACTACGGCCATCAATACATCGCGTGGCATCCCGTCGAGACAAAGTCCGCCATGGACGGCGCTCCCAACGAACTCAGCCTCTACGCCACCGAAAGCTACTGGACCGGCAACAGCAGCCAGCTCCGCCGCTACACGCTGCGCCTCGATGGCTTTGTCTCCATCCATGCGCCGATGAAGGGCGGTGAACTCATCACCAAACCGATCACCTTCACCGGCAAAACCCTCACGATGAACTTCGCCACCTCTGCTGCGGGTGGTGTGAAGGTCGAAATCCAGGACGCGAACGGCAAAACGATGCCCGGCTTCGCTTTGAGCGATAGTGAAGAGCACTTCGGAGACTCGCTCGAACGCACCGTGGTGTGGAAAAGCGGCACCGATGTCAGTTCGCTCGCCGGGAAGGTCGTGAAGCTGCGCTTCGCGCTCAAGGACGCGGATGTTTACTCGATCAAGTTCGAGTAAGGCCCAGCAGCGCCAGCGAGTCGCGATGAATCATCGCCTCAATCTGCGCCACATCCAGACGCGGCAACTTCGTGCCCTCCAGCATGTCGTTGAGCTTGCGGATGCCTTCGATGCTCGCATTCACCGTGGTGAAGGGGAAGTCGGTGCCAAAGAGCAGCTTGTGCCACACGCCGTATTCCTGAGCGAGCATGAGCGAGTTGTAGAGCTGCCACGGGCGGTAATGCAGCGCGCTGACATCCGCGAAGACGTTCTCGTGCTTGCGGATCGTCACGAGGCATTCGCCTTCATACGGATGCCCGAGATGCGCGAGGATGATCTTCACGCCGGGATGCTTCAGCGCCACCGGCTCGATCAAACGCGGCAGTGTGAAGGCCAGCGGTGCCTGGGCGATGAAGGTGGTGCCCATGTGCAGCAGCACCGGCAGGCCTTTCGCCTCCGCATACTGCCACAACGGCTCCAGCTTCGGGTCATCCGGGCTAAAACCGGCATACATCGGCAGCAGCTTGATGCCGCGCAGTCCGAGTTCCTCGTGTCCGATCTTCATTTCGCGTTCCCAGTCCTCCTGTGTCGGATCGACGGACAAAAAGCCGATCAAGCGCTGCGGATCCTTCGCCGCATACTCCGCCACCGTCTTGTCATCGATCCACAGGCCGCTGAGACGTGCCTTCCCGCCAAAAACAATCGTGCATGTGTCTTCGGGGGCTGTGGCTCGATACGCTTCATACGTCGCGCTGAAGTCCACCGCGTGTCCGGGGCGTGCGCGACCCGCTTGACGGATGAAATCGTCGGAGAAGTCGGAGGGGAAGTTCCAGGCGTGGGTATGGACGTCGATGATCATGGATGTAAAACGAGTTTTCTAACGCGTTGCTCACGGTGCTCAGCTTTCACAAACAAGGAACGAGTTAGGAAACTCGTTCTACGGCCGCGATCATGCGATCAAACTGCCGCTCCACCTCGCGCGTGGTTTCGGCGTCGAGCTTGAAGCCCACCGGACCGCGTACGAGCGTGTTCTTGAAAATGCCCTGGCGGACGAGCAGATGTTTCTCGACAGCGAGGAAGCCATCCAAGCTCGTCTGCATCGAAATCAGCGCGGAGAGCGGGCCGTGGATGCGATCCGCCTTCTCCGCATCGCCAGCCTCCAGCGCTTTCCAGAGTGGAACGAGACCACGAATGAGATCCGCGCCCGGCATCGTGCCCACCACGCCGCGTTTGAAAGAATCGACGAGCGCAATGCCGCCGGTTCCCTCGAAGACGCGCGCTCGGCCTTTTGTTGCGTCGCGCAGCTCGCTCAGCTTTGGCCCGATAGGGCTTGCCTCCGGCTTGTACTGCACGCGCTCGGGTCCAAACTCGTCCAAAAGCCGCGCCTGCATCGCAATCGGCATCGGTTTGCCGACATAGCCGCTGGCGTCCTGCACGATGACCGGAATCTGGATCGCCTGAATGATGCGCGTGTAATACGCGAGCAGCTCGCTTTCACCGATGCCTATCGAAACCGGCGGAATCGCCATCACCGCATCCGCGCCGACGTTTTCGGCGTGTTTGGCATAACGCTCGGCCACTTTGGATGACTCCGCGCCGACGCTGATGACGACCACGCCACGATCTTTGCCGAAACGGCAAGCTGCGGCGGCAAGCTGCTCGCGCTCCTCGCTGTCGAGCCGCAGCGTTTCGGACACCATCGCCATCACGATGCCGTGCGAGCCGCAGTCGTAGAGCCAGGCGATCTCGCGTTCGAGCGTTTCGAGGTCGAGTGTTTCATCGTTATGCCAGGGCGTCTGGAAAACGGGCAGGACGCCGCGAAGTTCGTGTTTGGGAGAGGTCATGTCGTTTGAAAAGTCACCACAGCAGTTTGCCGCCATCAACCACGAGAACGCTGCCGGTCATGTAGCTGCTCGCATCGCTGGCGAGGTAGAGTGCGAGCGGGCCGATCTCTTCGGGGCTGCCCCAGCGGCCCATGGGGATGCTGTCGGCAACTTCGCCTTCAAACTCGGGCTTCTCCCCGATCCAGCGTTTGTTCGCGTCGGTCAAAAAGGGGCCGGGTGCGATAGCGTTCACGGTGATGCCATGCACTGCCCAGTCGGCGGCCACGGCCTTCGTGAACATCGTCAGCGCGCCTTTCGAGGTCTCGTAGCTGCGTCCACGCATCGCCTTGCCGGGCCAGAGAGCGTTGATGGAGGAGATATTGATGATGCGGCCCCATTTTCGCGGGATCATCGCACCGCCGAGACGTTTGGTGAGAATGAAGGCCTGCGTGAGGTTCAGATCGATGATCCGCTGCCAGTCTTCGAGCGCGAGATCCTCGGTAGGCGTGTTGATACGGCGACCACCGACGTTGTTGATGAGGATGTCGATGGGGGCGTGCTCTTTCAGCACGACATCGCAAAGACGCTCGGCTTCCTCCGGCTTCGAGAGATCGGCTTGAATCGAGGTGACGTGCAAATCCTCGCTGCACAGCTCCTCGCAGGCCTTGTGCAAATGTTCGGCATTTGACCCGGCGATGATGACCTGGGCGCCCGCCTCACCAAGCGCACGCGCCATCTCCAAACCAAGCCCGCGTGAGCCGCCAGTGATCAAAGCACGGCGGCCGGTGAGATTGAAGCGATCCAAAACTGACATGAAAACAGATCGGCGCAGTGAAGGGAGTCTTTCAAGCCCGGCGTATCCTCAGCATGATCACCCACCTGCTTTTCTGCTTTTTCCTCGTCACCCTGTCTGTTCAAGCCGGTGACTTCCGCGTCGGCGCGGCGCAGGTGGACATCACTCCGAAGGACGGCACGCCGCTGGGCGGCTTCTACAAGTTTCGAGGCTCCGCGGGCGTGCTCGATCCACTTTATGCGAAGACCATCGTCGTCGAAAAGGACGGCACGCATGCCGTGATCGTCGTGCTTGATCTCTCCGGCACGGTGCGGCCTGTCGTGGCGGCGGCACGCCAGGCGATCCAGGAGCAATGCGGCATCGAGGGCGATCACGTCATGATTTCCGGCACGCACACGCACTCTGGACCGCAGCAGCCGCGCGGATCGCTCATGGATGACCTCACCAAGGTGAACTCAGCACCCGGCGTGGCCTACATCAGCGCATTGCCCGGCCTCATCGCCCAGTCGGTGAAGGAGGCGAAGGCCAAACTGGCTCCGGCAAAGGTCTCGGTGGCGATGGGAAAGGCCGAGGGCATCAGCTTCAATCGCCGTGTGTTGCGTGAGGGAGTCAAAGAAGCCCTTTGGCAGCCGCAGAAGTTCAATCCGGCCACCGACAGGCCTGCGGGGCCGGTGGATCCCGAGGTGGGCGTGGTGGCGTTTCATGGCACGGGCGCGGATGCCACGCCGCTGGCCTCGTTGCTCAACTTTGCCATGCATCCGACCTCCGTCGGCGGTGGTGTGAAGATCTCGGCGGATTATCCCGGTGTTTTCACCAAGCTCGTCAGCGAACGCCATGGTCCCGGCATGATCTCCGTGTTTGCCAATGGCTGCTGCGGGAACATCAATCACAACGACTACTTTGCCGGCAAACGCCGCAGCACCCTCGAACTCGGCACCGCGCTCGCCGATGCCACAACCGCCGCATGGCCGAGCTTGAAGCCGGTCGCCACATTCAAGCCGCGCATTCGCTCCGAGCAGGTCACGCTGAAACGCCGCACCTACACCGAAGCCGAGATCGCCAAGGCCAGGGACATTGCCGCCAACATGTTCACGAAAAACTTCGGCACGGTGCCGATGGCGGAGGCGGTTTGCATCTTGGAAACGGTGGCGAAGCAAGACGTGCCGTTGCTCGCCGAGGTGCAGGTCATCGCGTTCAGCGACGAACTGGCGATTGTCTCGCTGCCGGGCGAGATTTTCGTCGAACTCGGCCTCGCACTGAAAAAAGCCTCACCCTTCAAGCACACGCTCATCGCTGAACTCGCGAACGGCAGTGTCGGCTATGTGCCAAACCGCGAAGCCTACCCGCAGGGCAATTACGAGATCGTCAGCGCCCGTGGCGAGGCGGGCAGCGGAGAGAAGCTCGTCGAGGTGGCGCTGAAGCTGCTGGGTGAGTTGAAAAGCGTCAAATAGACGTGAACAGTCCAACCATGTCTGTGGTTCCTTCGATTGACAGCCTTATCCGACCCAAGGTCTGGATGGCCCGCCAGCCCGGTGTTCGTGTGCTCGAACAACGAGTCGAGATGTTTCAGAGCGGCTTATGGTGGGGGCCTTTGCTTTCCATGAGCCTTGTTTTGTCGGTGCTGGCGTTTGCAGTGGCATGGTTCGATCTTCCGCAGCCTTTCCTTGGGTGTTTCACGGGCCTTGTCATTCTAATGATGATTGCCTCCGTCATCATCGCGTTGTGGTGGCGGAAAGAAGTGCCCATTATGATCTTCCATCGCGACAAAGGCTGTGTGTCGATTCCCGGCCATCGTTTGACCATTCCTGCAAGCACCCTGGACCAGCTTCACATTCGTGACGTGATGTGCCCGGACGGAGAAGGCGGAACATACCTCGCCACCGCCTTGGTTTTAGACGCCACGGCACCGGATCAATCACATTGCGTCTATGTCTGGCGTCGTGACTCTCTGGAGTCAGCCTGGACAAACTTCAGGAGAGAAGTCGAGAGAATGAGCTGAATGGCCGAGGACGTCCCTTGATCACGCAGCCTGCGGCGCGCGAATGTGCGCCCAGCAGTGGACGTGGGGATCGCCGCGGAAGAACCAGATCATGTTCGGGCCTTCGATCTGCCACACGTCCCAGACGCCGTCCTTGCCGACGTCCTGATTCTTGTAGAAGGCCATGTGCAGGTTGTCGAAGCCGCCGGCTTCGATGTATTTCATGGACTCCTCGGCCTCGGATTTGCGGAAGGGCTTCAGCAGGTCGGCGATGACTTTTTTGACGAGATCTTTCTGGTCGGCGCTCATGTCGGAGAGGCGGATGCCTTCGAGTCCCTTGGTCTTGCCGGTGAGTTTCACGGTGTCGTTGCCGTCCTCATCGCGGGATTCGGCCAGGAGGGCTGCTTCGCGTTGTTTGCCGTCGAGCGCCTGGAAGACTTCGTTCGCACGCTTGGCCTGATACCAGTAGGCGTTGCCGGGGTGGTCGGGCTTTTCGTTGAAGCCCTGAGCCGCATGGCCGTAGAAGATCGGGCCGCCGAAGGCCGCGCCTTTTTCGCTGTCGCCATCGCAGCGGCGGGTGCAGTGGCGGCCGGTGAGGACAAACTCGAACTGGCTGGTGCCGGGTTCGCCAAAGAGCGCGATGGAGGCGCTGCCGAAGCCGCCGTCTCCCTTGTTGTCCTGGTCAAACTGACGCCAGACCTCGGATTTGTACTCGTCGCTGTGCAGCTTGTCGAAAATCTCGCGCACCAGCTCCTGCTGGTCGGCTTTGAGGACGTCGCGAATCTTCTGCGGGGTGATGTGCCAGTTGTTATCGACCCTCAGGCGGCGTGGATCGCTCCAGCCGAAGCAGAGCGTCTTACGCTGGGCCTCGTCCATGCTGCCGTAGAGCTGCTGGACGAGCGTTTCGGAGGCGGCGGCCTTGGTTTCGGCCAAAGCGGAACCGAGGAAGCCTGCGGCGACGGCTTGTGCGCCACGGGTGATCATTTCACGACGAGACAGGGAGGGGTGGAGCGTGTTCATGACTGGTTTGTATCAAACACGGCCTCGAAGGGGAAGTTTTTGTTTTGCGCACGGCTTATCACGGGCGGGCATGGAAGCGATGCCGAAATGGTATTGCGATGACGAGTATCAGCGGACAGCTTGGTTTCGTATTCTCGTTATCATGAACATGAATTGCGACCACGAAGTCATCATCATCGGCGGCGGCCCGGCCGGCACCAGCACGGCGGCCATTCTTGCCGAACACGGCCACAAGGTGCTCGTGATCGAGCGCGAGAAGTTCCCGCGGTATCACGTCGGCGAGTCGTTGATCCCGTTCACTTTTGGGCCGCTGGAGCGGCTGGGATTGATTCCAACGATGAAGAAATCGCACTTCACGAAAAAGTACAGCGTCAGCTTCGTGCAGCCAGACGGCCGCCGCTCGCAGCCGTTCTATTTTTACAACCGCTACGACCGCGAGACCGTGGCGCAGACCTGGCAGGTGCTGCGCTCGGAGTTTGACCAGATGCTCATGAATCATGCCAGATCGAAAGGTGCTGAGGTGCGAGAGGAAACATCCGTCACGCAGCTTCTCAAGGACGACAGCGGCAAGGTCATCGGAGTCGCCGTGCAGAATAAGGACGGCAGCAAGGAGCACCTGCTCTCCAAGCTTGTCATCGACGCCTCCGGCAAGGAAGCCTTTGCTTCCGTGCGCGAAGGCTGGCGCGTGGGCGACCCGTATCTCAATAAAGTGGCCGTGTGGACTTACTACAAAGGCTCCAAGCGTGAGTCCGGACTCGACGAGGGCGCCACGACGATCGCCTTCGTGCCGGACAAGGGCTGGTTCTGGCACATTCCCATGCACAACGACATGGTCAGCGTGGGCGTCGTGGCCGAGGGCAAGTATTTGAGCCGCGATGGCGTGCGCGATCCGAAAACGATGTTCGAGCGCGAGATCGGCGAAAATCAATGGATCAAGGAGCATCTCTCCGCCGGTGCCAGCACCGGTGAATATTGGATCACCAGTGAGTACTCGCGTCACTCCAAGTATGGGGCGTCTCCCGGCCTACTGCTCGTCGGCGATGCGTTTGCCTTCCTTGATCCGGTGTTCAGCAGCGGCGTCATGCTGGCGCTGAAAAGCGGTGTTCTGGCCGGTGAGGCGGTTCATGAGGCGCTTGCCGCAAATGATGTGTCTCCGCAGCGCTTTGCGAACTACGCCGAACTCATGCGCCAGGGCATCGATAACATGCGCAAGCTCATCTATGCCTTCTACAACCCGAATTTCTCGTTCAAGGAAGTCGTGATGAAGTATCCCGAAGCCGGCGATGAAATCACCGACTGCCTCTCCGGTGACGTGAACAAGGACTACTCCTCGCTCTGGGCCAAAATCCGCGAATTTGCCCCCATTCCCGACGAACTGCCCTACGGCGTGCCGCTGGCGGCTTGAGGCGGTGAAGATGAAATGATTTTCATTATCGCGGCCCGTGGCTTGGGGCATTTTGCCTCACAGTCATGAAAACGACCCTTCTTCTCGTCAGTCTGCTTCTTGGTGACACCCTGCAGGCCCGCACTTGGACCGAAGCTTCCTCCGGCCGCTCGGTCGAGGCGGATTTCGTCCGCGTGGACGGTGAGACTGTCGTCATGCGCATGTCGAATGGATCAACGACCCAGTTCCCCATCGCCCGGCTGAGTGCGGCGGATCAGGAATTCATCAAGCAGCAGGCCGGTCCGCCGGCCAGCAGTTCCACCAACACCGCCAGCCCATCGGTCGTGAAAACCGATGACACCCAGAGCAGTGGCAAAGATGACGTGAAGAAGCAACTGCTCGGCACCTGGGACGGCTACATGGCCGACAGCGATGGCTCGAAGCATGGCGACATCCGCCTTGTCATCACCGAGGACAAAATCACCGCCTCCAATCCACAGGGCAATCGCGAGATGGGCGCGGGCACCTACAAGATCTCAGGCAAGCGCATCGACGCCACCGGCACGGAAGGCCAGTTCTCCGGCAAAAAATACGAAGGCATCTTCGATCTCGACGGCAAGACGCTCAAATGGTGCTCGGCGAATGACAATCCGAACTCCAGCCGCCCCAGCAAGCTGCAAACCAACACCCAGGCCGGCCAGTTCCTCATGGTGCTGGAGAAGAAATAGCGCCTGCCATTCAGCGGCGGCGTGTTGCTTGCCATCTCGAGTGCCGCCGACCATGATGAGCGCATGAAAGTGAGCGCATGAAAGCGAAAAAGACTCCTGCCAAATCGCGCTCATCCGCCATCGCTCGAGCCAGCATCGCCACGCGCATCCGCAGCATCTGGGAGGGCGCTCAAACGCAGGCCTCCCGCAGCGTGAACACCGCCCATGTGGTGGCGAATTGGCTGATCGGGCGGGAGATCGTCGAAGAGCAGCAGGAAGGCCGCGAGCGCGCTAAGTATGGGGATCAGTTACTAAAAAAACTGTCGGAGGAGCTGTTGACCGACCTGGGGCATGGCTTCTCTGTCAGTTCGCTTCAATACATGCGGGACTTCCACCTCCGGTTTCCTGACCTGCTCCCAACTCAACACCCACCGGGTGCTAAATTTCAAGCCTTGCCGCAGAACGCGATTCAACACCCGCCGGGTGTTGAATCTTTGAGCAGCCAAAAAAGCCAGCCAGTGGGTAGCCAATTGAGTTCCACAACAAACTGGAGGCCAGGGATTCTTCATTCCAATCTCTCGTGGAGGCATTATCGAACTCTCCTCCGCGTTGACCGACCCGCGCGAGATTTCTACGAGATCGAGGCGATCAAATGCAATTGGAACGGCAGGCAGCTTGAGCGGCAGATCAACTCATTGCTGTATGAGCGCATCGTCAAGAGTCGTGACAAGGCGGGAGTGCTGGCACTGGCGAATGAGGGCAATGTGGTGAACACGCCGCTCGATCTGCTGAGAAAACCTTTCGTGCTGGAATTCCTCAAGCTGCCGGAATCGCATCAACTGACCGAAACAGACCTGGAATCACGCCTGCTCGGGCAGTTGCAGGACTTCCTGCTGGAGCTGGGCGAGGGCTTTGCGTTCGTTGGTCGGCAGCGTCGCCTCACTTTGGAAGGCGATCACTTTTTCCCCGACCTCGTCTTCTATCACATCCGCCTGCGCTGCTATGTGATCATCGACTTGAAGCTCAAAAAGCTGGAGCACGCCGATCTCGGCCAGATGCTGCTCTATGTGGGCTACTACGATGAGGAAGTGCGCACGCCAGACGATCAGCCAACCGTGGGCCTCATCCTCTGCACGGACAAAAACGAGACCGTCGCGCGCTATGTGCTCGGTGAGAAGCGTGAGCGCATCTTCGCCACACGCTACCAGCCGCATCTCCCCACCGTGGAGCGGCTCGAAGCCGAACTGCGCCGCGAGCGCGACCGCATCGAAGGCTCCATCCTGCCGCGAGTTGCAGCGGTGAAGAAGGCGATGGCGGCGCGGAAGAAGCCTGCGAAACCCTGATCTCAAATGCGCCTTCTCGTCATCGAAGATGAAATCAAAGTGGCCCGCTTCATTGAGCGCGGGCTGCGGGAGGAGGGTTTCACGGTCGAAACGGCACCCGATGGCGAATCCGGCCTCACCAAGGCCTGCAGCGGCAGTTTTGACCTCATCATCCTCGATGTGATGCTGCCAGAGCGCGATGGCTTCTCCGTGCTGCGCGAGCTGCGTGCCTCCGGCATGTCCACACGCGTGCTCATGCTCACTGCCCGCGATGGCGTGGGCGATCGCGTGCAGGGGCTCGATCTCGGCGCGGATGATTACCTCGTGAAGCCCTTCGCATTCGCGGAACTGCTCGCCCGCGTGCGTGCGCTGCTGCGACGCAGCGTTTCTGAAGAGCCGTCGCGGCTGCATGCGGCGGATTTGCAGGTGGATCTGCGTACGCGGCGTGTCACGCGTGGCGGCCAGTTGGTTGTGCTCTCGGCCAAGGAATTTGGCGTGCTCGCGCATCTGCTGCGTCGCGCCGGGCATGTGGTCACGCGTGCCGAACTGGCGGAAACCGTGTGGGAAGACCTGCCAAACACGCCGAGCAACGTCATCGAAGTCACCGTTTACCATCTGCGCGAGAAGATCGACCGTGGCTTCACCCCGTCGCTCATCCAAACCGTGCGTGGCGCGGGCTACCTGCTGCAAAAATCATGAAATCCCTCCGCACCCGTCTCTTCGTGAGCTTCACGGCGCTGCTGGCGGCGGCGTTGGTGACTTTTGGCATCATCACATGGCTCGTGGCGCGCGAGGCCATGATGAACGACGTGGACGATTTTCTCCGCACCAAGGCGACACTGCTCGGACGCTTCGTCACGCCATCAAGGAGCCGTATCGAGCCTTGGATCGAGCAGGACATGCAGGTTCAGGAGCGCCACTTCATGCTGCAAGTCTTCACGGCGGATGGTGCTTTTGCGAGCAAGTCGAGCAACCTCGCCACCACGATCCCGCTGAGCGACGAGGTCCGTCGTTCCGAACATCCCGCCGGGAATGCGGTGATCGAGACGCTTTACGCCGACGGCCGCGCCTTCCGCGCGGCCACGCACCCGCGCCGTGACATGTGGGGTGACCCCGTGGTGCTCTACGCGCAGGCTTTGATGCCGTTGGACAACGTGCTGGCACGCGAGCGCCGGTTGCTGGCGTGGCTGGCGAGTTGTGGTGCGGCCATGCTGGCCGCAGGCGCCGTTGCTTCCTGGCATCTGAGCCGTCAGTGGCTGCGGTCCGTTTCCAGTTTGGAAGAAGCCGCGCGTGGTCTCAGCAGCTCCGAGCTGGGTTTGCGTCGTCTGTTTGTGCCATCGGATGACGCGGAGCTGGCCGCGCTCGCCCAATCCTTCAATCACCTGCTCGACCGCCTCGAAGCCGCGCACACCACGCAGCAGCGCTTCACCGCCGATGCCTCGCACGAGCTGCGCACGCCGCTCACCGTGCTGCGTGGCGAGATCGAAGTGGCGCTGCGCAAGCCGCGCAGCTCTGAGGAATACCGCGAGGTGCTCGTCAGCAACAAGGAGGAGATCGAACGCCTCTCCCGCCTCACGGAAAACATGCTCGCATTGGCTCATGTCGATGTCGGCGACGCCATCACCCAGCGTGAACTGGTGAATGTGAGTGAGCTTTGCTCCGGCGTGGCCTCCAGGCTGCAAGCTCTCGCCACGGAGCGCCGGATCACGCTTCATCACGAAGACACCACCTCCGAACCGCTCAGTGTGAACGGCGACCGCATCGCGCTGGAGCGTGTGATGACCAATCTCGTCGAAAATGCCGTGCGCTACTCGCCTGCGGGTGAAAACGTGACCGTGCGCGTCTCCAAATCACCGCCGTGGATCGAGATTCAGGTCATCGACACCGGCGGCGGCATCGCGCCGGAGCATCTGCCGCATCTGTTCGAGCGCTTCTACCGCGTGGACAAGGCACGCTCGCGTACGCATGGCGGCAGCGGCCTGGGGTTGTCGATTGTGAAAGCACTCATTGAAGCCCACGGCGGTAGCGTGAGTGTCGAGAGTGCGGTGGGAAAAGGCAGCACCTTCACCGTGCGTCTGCCAGCGGCTTGAGCTTCTTCACGCTCCACACCACAAGCAGGAAAACCACGATGATGCCCAGGCCGATGGCATTTTCTCGAAACGACGGCGGAAACACGAGCACATAGCCAGCGTCCTTCACCAGCGCTGCGAAGCTGGAGACGCAGAATGGCATCAGGAACAGGCGGAACACCACCCACGGGTCCATTTTTGTCACAGAACCAGATGAAGATCGTGTGCTAAGAATCAGCGCCGCGCCGATGATGCCACTCAGCCCGAGCGAGGTCACCCAGATGCGCGGCGAGGAGTCGAAGTGATGGGTGATGCTCACCGCCCACCAGATGAAGTAGCACCAGAGAATGATGCGGCCGGTGGAGAGGTTCTGGAGATAGCGAATGAGGGGCATGCGATGATGGTGAAGCGCTTCGCATGCCATGTCGAGTTCATGCCGCGCGCAGCGTAGCGGATGGCGTCAGCCTTCCGCCCAGCGTCCCCAAAACTCACGCCAGCACGTCCTTCACCACCTTTGTTGGCTCCACGCCGGTTAGCTTAAAGTCGAGGCCCTGGGCGCGGAAGGTGAAACGTTCGTGATCAATGCCGAGCTGATGCATCACCGTGGCGTGCAGATCGCGGACATGGACGGGATTTTCGGCGACATTGTAGCTGAAGTCGTCGGTCGCGCCGTAGGTGATGCCGGGTTTGACGCCGCCACCGGCCATCCACATCGTGAAACAGCGCGGATGATGATCGCGACCCGCTTCAGGGCTGTCCCACTTGCCTTGTCCCGCGACTCCACGGCCGAATTCACCGCCCCAGATGACGAGCGTCTCGTCAAGGAGACCGCGTTGCTTCAAATCCTTGATCAGCGCCGCGCTCGGCTGGTCGGTGTCGCGACAACGCGCGGTACACCAGCTCGGCAGACGGCTGTGATGATCCCAATCGGGATGGAAAAGCTGGATGAAGCGCACGCCGCGCTCCGCGAGGCGTCGTGCGAGGATGCAATTCGCCGCGTAACTGCCCGCGCGTCGCGAATCCGGCCCGTACATCTCGAACACATCATCCGGCTCGTCGCTGAGGTCGGTCAGCTCCGGGACGCTGGCCTGCATGCGGTAGGCCATCTCATACTGGCGGATGCGCGTGGTGATCTCCGGGTCCTGCGTCTGCTCAAAGCGCATCTGATTCAGCTCCGCGAGGCCATCCAACATGCCACGGCGCAGATGACGCGGCAGGCCCTCGGGATCGGTGAGATACAAAACGGGATCCTTCGAGTTGCGCAGCTTCACGCCCTGATAACGGCTCGGCAGGAAGCCGCTGCCCCAGTAGTGATCGTAGAGCGGTTGATCGCTCGGACGCTGCATCTTCGAGATGAGCACGAGGTAGTCCGGCAGGTTGCGGTTCAAACTGCCGAGGCCGTAGCTGATCCACGCGCCCATGCTCGGCCTGCCAGGAAGCTGGTGTCCGGTCAAAAACTGCGTCATGGCTGGCGCGTGATTGATTTGATCGGTCGTCATCGACTTGATGAAGCACAGGTCATCCGCCACGCCCTGCAAATGCGGCAGCCATTCACTGATCGTCGCGCCGCTCTGGCCGCACTTCGCAAATTTCGTGATGCCCGGCAGGATGAGCTGCTTCTGGTTCGCCGTCATCGTCGTGAGTCGCTGACCTTGGCGCACCGATTCAGGCAGCTCTTTGCCCGCCCATTGCATCAAACCCGGCTTGTGATCAAACAGCTCGATTTGCGAAGGTCCGCCTGACTGCGTGAGGAAGATGACCCGTTTCGCCTTCGGCGCGAAATGCGGCAGGCTGGGCAAACCCGTCATGTCCTGCAGTGCCATCGAGTTCAGCGCCATCGCGCCGACGGATACGCCGGTGCATTGGCCGAGGAAGTAGCGGCGTGTGGTGTTCAGAGATGATTCACTCATGCGTGATGGCTTCGTCGAGATTGAGCACCAGACTGGCCACCAGCGTGTGCGCGGCGAGTTCGGGTGTGGTTTGCAGTTTGCGGGCATCTTCGGGATGCGCGCGATAGTGAGTCAAAGCGCGGTCGAGTTCGCGTTGGAGCACGGCGAGTTCCTTCGCGGTCGCTTGGCGCGTCAAAACGGCCTGGTAGAGCAATTGCAGATGTTCATCGCCCTTCGCGGCCAGCATGCGCTTGGCGAGCGCTTGCGAGGCTTCCATCATCGTCTCGTCATTGAGCAGCGTGAGCGCTTGCAGCGGTGTGTTCGTGCGTGTCATCGCCACCTCGCACACGCGGCGTTGCGCGCTGTCGAACAAGAACGTCGGCGCGATGCTGCGACGCCAGAACGCATACAGCGTGCGCCGATGCTGCGCCGCGCCCTGGCTCGGCTCATAGGTGAAGCGGCCCATGAAAATCTCCTCCCACACGCCCTCGGGCTGATGTGGTCGCACCGGTGGCCCACCGAGCGCGGGATTGAGCAAACCGGACGAAGCGAGCGCCGCATCGCGGATCATCCAGGCGGGCAAACGGAAGCGTGGGCCGCGTGAGAGCAGGAGATTCATCGGATCAGCCGGATCGGTCCGATCTGAGGCTTGCTGATACGTCTCGCTCGTCACGATGGTCTTGATGAGGCGCTTCACATCCCAGCCATTCTCCATGAAATCAACCGCCAGCCAGTCGAGCAGCTCGGGATGCGTCGGGCGCTGGCCTTGCAGACCGAAATCATCCGACGTGCGCACCAAGCCGGCACCGAAGAGCATCTGCCACACATGATTCACGAACACGCGGGCGGTGAGCGGGTTCTCCTTCGATGTGATCCACTTCGCGAGGCCGATGCGGTCTTTTGCGAGGCCCTGCGGCCACGGCGCGATGGCGGCGGGTACATCGCGCTGCACCACCTCGCCTTTTTTGTCCCAAACACCGCGCACGAGCACATGGGTGTCGCGCGGCTCCTTGCGTTCGGCCAGCACCATGACGTTCAGCTTGCCCGCGGCTGCTTGCACCTCCTTGAGCTGCGCGCTCGCACGATCCAGCGAGGCTTTCGCGAGCTGATAAGGCTCGTGATCCTCCAAAAACTGCGCCAGCAGACGCTCGCGCTCGATTTGGCCCTTCGCGAGGTTTTCGAGAGGCGCGGGGCCGAGTTCGCGCACGGCCGGTCCGGGTTGATCGGTCGCGGAAAGGCGAAATTTCGCGATGTTCGCATCGCCATTCGTCGAACGATGGCGCAGCTCGAAAATCAGCTCCTCATCGCTTTCGAGCAGCAGCGGATCGGCGAGGCCATAGAGCGCGGTGTGAGGCTGATCTTTGGGAAAACCTTTCGTGGTCCAGCCATTGCGCGGATCGTCGTCGAGCGTGCCTTTCACATCGCCATACTCGCGGGCTTTGCCTTCGACCTTGGTATCCGAGACGGCGCTTTTGACGAGGATGTCGCGAATCTGCGAGCTGCCTTTGCGGCGCACCTGCACCTTGATGTCGGTCAGGATGAATTCGCCGTCCTTGCCGCGCGAGAGCACGCCGTTTTGTGGCAGCACTTCGAGTTTCAAACCTGTGAGGCGCGGCAGTTGGATCGTCGAAATGAGGCGGTAATCATCCTGCTTCGGATTCGGGCCGCTGGCGCTGACGACGGCGTCTTTGGCTTGGGCGAGTTTCGAGCCCTCCTGCGACTCCACCATGCCGTGAACAACATGCCAGGCCTCAAAGCCGCCCTTCGTCTCGCTTTGACGTTCGGCCAGCCACTTTGAGAAAGGCTTCTCCGCGTTCGCTTTGGCCTTCGCTTCGACGGGTTTGCGAGCATCGACGAGCCTCTGCGCCTCCTCGACGGCACGCTTCGCATGCGGCGACTGATAGGGCAGGTAGGGCTTCGCGTTGGTGCCCGCCGCTCCGTCTTCGTCGATGCTGTTGAAGAAGGCGTTGAGCGCGTAGTAATCGTGTTGCGAGACGGGATCGAATTTGTGCGAGTGGCACTGCGTGCAGCCGAGCGTGAGGCCAAGCCAGACGGTGCCCATCGTGTTCACGCGGTCGATGACGTAGTCGATGCGGCTTTCTTCTTTGTCGCGACCGCCCTCGCCGTTCGTCATGTGATTGCGGTGGAAGCAGGTGGCGAGTTTTTGCTCAGGCGTGGCATTGGGCAGCAGATCGCCAGCGAACTGCTCCAGCGTGAACTGATCGAAGGGCTTGTTCGCGTTGAAGGACTCCACGACGTAGTCACGCCAGGGCCAGTTCGTGCGTGTGGCATCGGACTGGAAGCCGTCTGTGTCGGAGTAGCGGGCAGCATCGAGCCAGAACATGGCCATGCGCTCGCCGTAGTGGGGGGAGGCGAGGAGATGGGACACCTGGGAGTCATAGGAGGAATGAGACGAAGGAGGCAGGCCGGTGAGGTCGAAGGAGAGCCGACGCAACAATGTGTGCTCTGCGGCCTTCGGCGAGAGCGTGCGGCCTTCCTTCGCGAGGCGTGTTTTCACGAAGAAATCCACCGGATGGCCCTCGGTCTTGGCTTTGACCGGCTTTTCGAGAGACCAGTGCTTTCCCCAGGCCGCGCCTTCGCTGATCCAACGCTTTAGCAGTGCTACTTGCTCGGCCTGGAGCTTCGGTTTGTGAGACTTCGGCGGTGGCATGACCTCCTCGGGATCATCACTGACGATGCGCTCGATGAAATCACCGGATTTGAGCACTTCACGGGCACCATCCGGCGTATCGAGTCGCAGATCGGCTTTTCGATGTCCGGCATCCTGACCGTGGCAGCTCAGGCAGTTGTCGGAGAGCAGCGGCAGCACCTCACGGCTGAAGCTCACCGGGTCCGCAGCGGCGGAAGCGGTGAGACAGAGGAGGAGAAGCAAATATTTCGACATGCGGAGCACCATGAACACACCAACGCGCTCTGAACATGCAAGGTGCGTGCATCGGCTTTGGACAATCCTGAGATTTTGCATCGTCGCGGCCGCCGACGCAGGCGTAAACCACGTCCATGCCGCGTGTTTCCCGTCTCATTCTTGTCCTTGGTGATCAGCTCGACCTGCGGTCGGCGGCTTTTGACGGCTTTGATCCGAAGTCGGACGCGATCTGGATGGCGGAGGTCGCGGAGGAGTCCACGAAGGTGTGGAGCACGAAGCCGCGCATCGCGATGTTTCTCACGGCGATGCGGCATTTTCGTGAAGCGCTGCGCGGGCGTGGCTGGAACGTCATTTATCATGAAATGGGAGCGCATGCGGCCTTTGCAGAGGCGTTGCAGGCGAGTGTGACGAAGCTGAAGCCGCAGACGCTGGTGATGGTTCACGCGGGCGAGTGGGGCGTGCAGCGGGAAATCGAGAAGGTGGCGGAGGTGCTGAAGGTGCCGCTCGAAGTGCGGGAGGATCGTCATTTTCTCTGCACGACAGCGGAGTTCGCGAAGCATGCTGAGGGGCGCAAGCAACTGCGCATGGAGTTCTTTTATCGCGAGATGCGGCAGAGGATCGGCTGCCTCATGGAGAAGGACAAGCCGGTGGGCGGGCAGTGGAACTTCGATCACGACAATCGCGGGTCGTTTGGCAAGGACGGTCCCGTTTTGCGGGTGCCGCCACGCCGCTTCAAGCCGGATGCGATCACGCAGGAGGTGATCGCGATGGTGAACGAGCGTTTTGCGAAGCATCCCGGCAAGCTGGAAGATTTTGACTGGCCGGTGACGGAGGAGGAGGCGCGAGTGGCGCTCACCGACTTCATCGAGCACCGGCTGGCGGAGTTTGGGCAGTATCAGGACGCGATGTGGACGAACGAGCCGTGGCTGTATCATTCACGGCTGAGCGCAGCGATGAATCTGAAGCTGCTCGATCCGCGCGAGGTGATCGCCGCCGTGGAAAAGGCGTGGCGCGATGGCAAAGCGCCGCTGGCGGCGGTGGAGGGATTCATCCGGCAGATCCTCGGCTGGCGTGAGTATGTGCGAGGCATCTACTGGCGGTTCATGCCGGATTATCTGGAGCGGAATGCGATGCAGGCGAACGAGCCGCTTCCGGAGTTTTATTGGACGGGCGAGACGGACATGAACTGCCTGCGCGATTCGATCACACAGACGTTGCGTTACGGTTATGCGCATCACATCCAGCGGTTGATGGTCACGGGTTTGTTCGCGCTGCTGTTTGGCGTGCATCCCAGGCGGGTGCACGAGTGGTATCTCGCCGTCTATGTGGATGCCGTCGAGTGGGTGGAACTACCGAACACGCTGGGCATGTCGCAGTATGGTGATGGCGGCGTGATGGCGAGCAAGCCGTATGTGGCGAGCGGCAAATACATCCAGCGCATGAGCAACTACTGCTCCGGCTGCCGCTTTGATCCGGCGCAGAGCACGGGGCCGAAGGCCTGTCCGTTCACCACCTTGTATTGGGATTACCTGCTGCAGCACGAGCCGAAGCTCCGGCAGAACCAGCGCATGAGCATGCAGGTGCGGAATCTGGCGCGGTTGGATGAATCGAAGCGCGAAGCCATACAGAAACAGGCAAAGCAGCTTCGGGAGGCGTATTCGAAGGCATCATGAGTGAATCGCCTTCAAAAATGCGCCACGGCCTCGCGCTCGCCGGTTTCATCATCGTCACGTTCTGCGCTCCGGCGTTGAGCGCGTTCATCGGCATGCCGGGAGAATGGTATGCCGCGTTGAACAAACCCTCATGGAATCCGCCTGCGTGGCTGTTTGGCCCGGCGTGGACGCTGCTTTACACGCTGATGGCGGTCGCAGCGTGGCTGGTGTGGAAGCGTGTGGGGTTTTCGAAGCCGCTGGCTCTTTACTTCGTGCAACTGGCTCTCAATGCTGCGTGGACGCCGATTTTCTTCGGCGCTCATCAGCTTGGTTGGGCGCTGCTGGAAATCGTGGCGCTGTGGATCGCGATTTTGCTGACGCTGCTGAGCTTTCGTCGTGTCAGCACGGCAGCCGGATGGTTGTTTGTGCCGTATCTGGCCTGGGTCTCGTTTGCGACGGCTCTCAATTTCACGCTTTGGAGACTGAATCCCTCATGAATCAAAAGAACTGGCTGATCACCGGATGTTCGAGCGGCTTTGGCCGCGCCATCACCGAAGCGGCGCTGGCCGCCGGGCAGCGGGTGGTCGCCACGGCGAGGGATGTGCGAAGCATCGCGGATTTGGAGCGCGCGGGGAGCTGCGAGGTGATGACGCTGGATGTCACGGACGCGGACGATGTGCGCGAGGTGATCGCG